>Ga0172379_10000294_pt1 | contig 132759 bp, 142 predicted proteins | sample GrowelOW334metaG_FD_119756 | JGI IMG/M metagenome (GOLD analysis project Ga0172379, IMG submission 119756) | Groundwater microbial communities from an aquifer near a municipal landfill in Southern Ontario, Canada - Groundwater well OW334 metaG | ecosystem: Environmental > Aquatic > Deep... | reverse complement strand
CTTTTAACCAGAAAAAATACACTTCACACTTAAAAAAAACTGGTAGATGAAGAATTGGTCTTCACCTGCCAGTTATCCTTTTATGGACTACATGAAATAATAGATACTTTTTCAGTGGCCTCCGTTAGGATGGGGCTTTTTTTTTAATTTAGTACTTGATAAAATTATAAACAAATGAAACCAATCCATTGGGGAATATTAGGGGCCGGCCGAATTGCCGAAAAATTCGCAGCTGATTTTAGTGCCGTTACTAACGGAAAAATAGTTGCTGTAGGATCACGATCTTTTGACAATGCAAAGGAATTTGCTTTAAAATATAACATTAGTAATTGGTTCGGTAGTTATCAGGAACTGGTTCAAAACCCTGATGTTGACATTATTTACATTGCCACGCCGCATAATTTTCACTTTGAACAGGTTGCCCTTTGTTTGGAGCATGGTAAGCATGTGTTGTGCGAAAAACCGGTAACCGTAAACGCTATACAATTAGAACAATTGATTCAATTGGCTAAAAAGCAGAACCTTTTTTTTATGGAAGCCATGTGGACCCCATTCTTACCTGCGGTTCAAAAGGTCATGCAGTGGTTAAAGGAAGGGAAAATAGGAACCGTGAAAATGATACGTGTAGAATTTGGCTATGCTGGAAATTCGGACCCCAAAAACCGGTTGTACAACCCGGAACTTGCCGGGGGAGCGCTACTCGATATAGGAATTTACCCACTTACTATGGCTGAAATGGTAGCTCAGTCCAAAATTGAAACCGTACAAGTGCAATCGGTGCTAAGTACTACCGGAATTGACGAAACCAACGTCATTCAAATTAAATACCAAAATGGGATTTTAGCCCAGTTGAGCAGCACCTTTACTGCACAATTAAAAAATGAAGCCATCATTTACGGCACCAAAGGAATGATTGTAATTTCTAGTTTTTGGATGAGCAAAAAGGCTCAATTAACCAACGATAATGGGGTGGAAACTTTTATTGACGAAAGTACCACCTTGGGGTACAATCACGAGGCCCAACACGTGGGTGAAATGCTCCAACTTGGTAAAACAGAAAGCGATGTAATGCCTCTATCCCGCTCCTTGCTTATGATGCAGTTAATGGATGCTATTAGAAAGGAGATGAATTTAAAATATCCTTTTGAATAAAAAAGCTAAATGGAAATTGAGTTTTCATGTATTTTTAGTAACTTACGTGGATAAATGGTTATCCATGAGAACTATTGAAACATTAGATGAGCTCTTGGCTTTACCGGGTAAAAATATCGCCTTTTTTGGCGGTTCGTTTGACCCACCCCATTTTGGACATCTCGATTTTATAAAAAAAGCCATATCCATTAAAGATCTGGATTACGTTATCGTTTGTCCCCACTCCCTTAATCCTAATAAAAATGTGGAGCAAATACAACATCGGTTGCGTATGATGGATCTGCTTTTTGAAACCGCTCATTCTAAAAAAATTGTTATTCTTTCCCCCGAGGTTTGCCATGGCATTCAAAACCCCATATTTATTGATGATATTTTCTATTTGCTGAAACGGAAAAAAAAGGAAGTATTTGTATTAATTGGCTGCGATTCGCTGGAACATTGCGCCCAGCTTTTTAAATCGGTGGATGTTACTTTTATAATTGGTTGTCGGATTAACCGCAGCGAAGCAGAAAAACAATTGGTTTCTAAAAACCTCAATTGTCTTTTTATTGATGATATCATCCCTTGTTCTTCTTCAAAGCTTAAAGAAAACAGGGAAACCAGGAATAGTTATCTGTCGCAGCAAGTTAAGGAATATATTGAAGACCATCAACTCTATTGGAGTAATCCTCATTGCCAAAATTGGAATTAACGTCGGTTCGATGGATGCAAAAACGCAATAATTGCTTTTTGTTTTAATGGAAAGGTGTGAAGGTTGCAGAGCCTACCCCGAACTTGCTTTGGGGGTATCAAGTTAACAGGGTAAAAAAAAGGGAAGATTCTTCCTTGCTTGCAGGGGAGATCCCAAGGACTCGGGAGAGGGGTACAAATAATAATAATAAGATGTTTTTTAAATTTGTTGTTTTCTAAGAAGCACTATTTATCTTTATCGTTTAAATAACGGATAATCACGCATGATTTATTCTCTTATAACCTTAAAAGATATTATAATTGTTCCTCTCCTTTTGTTAATTGCCTATTTTATTAGCACAAACATTAAAAACAGGCACATTCAGAAAGAATCCTTCTATAAATACTACCGGATAGGGCTTTTTGCAAAATTGTGGGCTGGTTTAGCTTTTGCTGCTGTATATCTTTTTTATTATGGTGGAGGAGATACCACTACCTATTTTTTTGGCACTGAAAGCATAATTAAGATGGCAGGAAAAGATTTTCCGACGTTCATTAAAATCCTTATTGGAAATAATACCAACGAAGTGTTTAGTATGTTTGATTATACCACCGGATATCCGGAATATTGGAGAGATGTGAACTCCTTTGCCGTTTGCCGTTTTAATGTGCCTTTGTATTTATTAGGAGGAGGATCGTATTTGGGGAATACCGTTGTATTTAATCTTTTTCTATATACAGGAGTGTGGCGTTTCTACAAAATGATGATGGAATTATTTGCACAAAGTGAAAAAACAGCAGCTCTTGCCCTACTTTTTATTCCATCCGTTTTATTTTGGGGTTCAGGAATATTAAAAGATGGCTGGTGTTTGACTTCAACCTTTTTTATTTTTATTTCATTATACCACATTTTTATTAAGAAAACAAAGATTCTGCTTAACCTCATTTCCCTTATTCTTTGGGGTTATGTAAGTATAAGCATCCGGCCTTATACCTTTTATACCGCTATGGGTGCCGGCTTGGTTTGGGTCGGATTCTATTACATTATGCAAGTTAAAGGCCGGTTTCTTCGAACCGTAGTTTTCCCGGTCGTGGTGGTCATCGTTTGGTTAACCGGTGCCGCCATATTTACCAACCTGAGTATGTTTGCCGGAAACCGGTACAATTCAATGGATGCTATGATTGAAACGGCTTGGGTAATACAAGATGACCTAAAGAAGGATTATTACGGGGGCAACAGTTTCGATATTGGAACTTTTGAACCAACCTTAGGTGGCATTATAATGAAGGCTCCAAAAGCTATAACCGCAGGTATTTTCCGCCCATTTATCTGGGAAGTAAAAACAGTATTTATGGCCCTATCGGGTTTGGAAACCCTGTTTTTGCTACTGTTTTTTATTTATCTATTGGTTAAAATTGGTATTCTAACATTTTTCCGATCCTTGTTTTCAAATCCTTTTTTAATCGCCTGTTTTGCCTTTTTTGTGACTTATGCTTTTTTTGTGGGTTTAACCACCGCCAACTTTGGTGCACTGGTTCGTTACCGGATGCCTGTTTTTGTTTTTTTTGCTATTATTTTGATTGTATTGTATCGTAATCACGTAAAAAAAGAAGCAACTTAAAAACAGCTATATGAAATAGCCGCGCGTGTTAGAATTTCTGCTTTTAGTGTGGATTTATTTTACTATTTTTCACTATTCACCTTTTAAACCGATGGCTTTCTGAGCCAAATGGCAAGTTCCATTCCAGTTTTTGTATATTTCATAAATGGCATAAGCAATGGATTAAGAATCTTTGGCATGAAGGTTTCACAAACATAATAGGTATAATCTAAGATTTTATAATGATTAATTTTTGCGTTTTGCTCGAATGATTGGAGGGAAAATTCATATAAATGAAACGGCGAATGCATCGGGCTTAAATTAGTAACGTAATCCAATCCTTTTACTTTATAAAAAGCATTTAAAATTCTACTTATTAACCATTTTGAATGGGGGACTTCAATAAAAATTAAACCACCGGGTTTAAGCCCGACCATAAGTTTTTTAATAACATCATTCGGATTATATAAATGCTCTAGCACAGCCGCTAAGATGATTACATCAAATTGTTCCGGCTCAAATTCATAATCTTCAATGGTTGAAAGAATCAGCTTTTCTGATGAAATTCCCGTTTTTTCTATTGCCTTTTTGTAAAATGGTTCCGATGGTTCCAACCCATACACATCATATCCGTTTCGCTGAAAAGCAATCATCAATTTTCCAATTCCGGCTCCAATATCCAGAATTTTCGTGTTTTCATTGGGGGGATATAATTTTTCGAGCCATTGAATTAGACTGTTCAAGTATCCTTCGGGAATAATAAAATATTCTGGCTTCCAATAATCTTCGGCGGGGATTCCATAATGATCCGATATTTTCTCTGGAACAGGCATTGGATTTGAAAAAATCAATCCGCATTTTTTACATTTGATAATGGTTGTAGAAATTCCAATCTTTTTATTTGGTGAATACCCTTGAGGAACATTCATGCGCTTACCCATCACTTTAAATGCTTGTTTCTCTGCTCCACAAAAGCAACATTTTTCCGCTTCTTTAAAACAATAGGTAATCTCTTTCATTTGTTATATAATGTATAAATGAGTTTTTTGGATGCTTAAGGATTCATTTTCCAATAAAGGTTATATAAAAACTCCAGCATTTTTTTATCGTTTGGGTAGTCTTTATAGGTTTTTGGTGGGGTTTCCATAATTTGGTTGAAATCATCGAGGGACATACCCAGTTTTTTTGCCACATATTCTTTTTCCTGTTGAGCAACAACGGGATCGTACGATTTGTTTTTAAGTTCCTCCAGGGCCTCCTCACGGGTCATTTCACCCGTACAGATTTGAGTGGAAAAAGTAGCCCTCCGGTAATCGATATTGAATTTTTCGGGAAGGATATAGGATTGCAAAAAGCCGGTAAACTTCGATTCGTAGTGCTTCCCACCATAGTATTTCCAGTCAAGCTTTTGTTCCAATACTTTCATGGCTTCGTTCTTGGCAAAGGGCACATAATTCAGCAAATAAACAAACCGGATTCCTTTTACATACTTGTAATAAATTTCTTTTTGAAAGCCAAAAGTCGGAAAGGTTTTGAGTTTTTTAGTGCCAAATATTTTTTGAATACCCTTCAAATAGGTAACATCTTTTGCATTGTAATGCCAGCTTTTGGGTAGGATGCCCTCGGTGGCAAAATTGCCACCACTTATGATGTATTTGATATTGTTTTGGGCTGCTATTTTATGCAACACAGCCGGTATGGCAATATCGGTGGGCGTTTCAGCTTCTGGAACTGATGCTTTAAGGAAAGCAAGCTGTAAATCTTTGAACTCCTCCCAATCCAATACATAGCTTTGATAATCGATGCCTAATTTGGCGGCTACATTTTTAATGTTTTTTACCGCCGCTTCCGAGTTCCAACCATTGTCCATGTGCAAAGCCAACGGGCGCAACCCTAAATTTTTGGCTACATAAGCCGCATAACAGCTATCAATACCGCCGCTTATTCCAATCAAGCAATCATACTCTTGGTTTTTCCCCGTTTTTTTTATTTTTTCAACCAGCAAAGCCAATTCTTTATCGCTATCTTCCCCTTGATAAACCCGTTTTGAGGTTTTTTCCAGAAACTCGGTGCAATGGTTACAGTATCCGTTTTCATCAAACGTAATTTCCAGGTCCGAGGTATCCATAACGCAGCGGTTGCATTGCCGATATTGGGTTTGGTCTGGTGAAGACATTTTGGTAGTATTGATTTTGAATTAAAAACAAAAGTAATTAAAATCAGTCATTATACTGCATTTCTTCTTTACAGCGATAAATAAAATTATTGATTACTTCCAAAATTTGCTCTTTAACCAATATCCAAAAAGGAGATGAAGTTGGGTAACATTTTTACCTGTGATATCTATTCGTTCTTTTTGTTCCAGAGCTTTTTTTAATCGCGATACATTTGCCGAACATCCCAGGTTGTATTGTTTTATGATGTCGGCATTCATAAATTCGCTATGAATGCCATTCACTAGTGCTCTTAAAAAATTATGCTGATATCCTGTAGGATTTTCTGTTCGGTTTGTATATCGTTGAGTACATCGAACGAAAAAGAAAAAATCGTTTAAGGGATCGCTACCCATGCTAAAATTTGGTATAAACCTCGACAGAAAACTCTTTGCATTTTCCATCCGCTCTTACCCCTTGTTTAAAGTCTGTTTACTATTTCAGTTGTAAAAGCTGATAAAAATCGACCTCGGTTCAGTACATAAAGGGATCAATGGTTTCCACTTTGAATTATTACCCGGAATTATTGACCGGTTTTGCCACCTTTTTAACTAACGAGGTTTTGCCCACGCGGCAGGGAGAAACAATGATTGAATTGATCCGTTTTAAAAATTCCTTCTAAGCTCTTGCTATTTTCGTCCCATAAGGTAAAGTTATACACACACTATCTATTTATTCCCAAAAGTAATTTTTATGTTTGGTGAGTACTGAAAATTTGCTTTCTACTGGGGTTATAGTATTGCTATTTTGTGTATTAAAAAATTGCAAATAGTGTGGTGAAAATTGTATTGTTAATACTAATCATTGTTGGTTTTTATGGAATAAAAAAATGGTTAAAAAACCTGACGAAATCTGAAGCCTATTAAACCCAAAAACAGGGTAATTTAAAAGCTGAAGCCATGTGTTAAGGAAAAACTTTGTACAATAAATATTCGGGTGGAATTGATTGTATTTGATTGTGCGCATAAATGCAAGAAACAGCAACCGTTAAACCGGTAATGAAAAGTAGAAAATACTTCCCACACCCTCAGTACTTTCGCACCATATTTTGCCACCATTTATTTCAACAAATTCTTTGCATAGAATCAATCCCAAACCCGTTCCTTTTTCTTTTTCAGTCCCCGGATTGGAAAAGTTTTCCTCTATTTTGAATATTTTATTCATTTTGTCTTTGGGAATTCCGGTGCCATTATCCTTAACTGCAAAAATTACGAACGGTTTGTCTTGATAAGTTTTGGTATAGCTATTAATCTCAATAGTTCCATTTCGGTGGGTATATTTAATGGCATTAGCAACAATATTCCGTAAAATAGTTAGTACCATATTTCGGTCGGCAAAAGCCATCAAATTAGGGGTGGCGCTGTTTTTGATGGTAATTGATTTTGCATTTGCCGCCAAAAGTTGCACTTGAATGGATTCTTGAATGGACTCATAACTATTCAAATGAATGGGGTTAAATTCTGTGCGTCCGGTTTGTGTGCGCGCCCAAGCCAGCAAATCTTCCAATAATTTAAGCACATGTTGGGTCGAATGATTGATTAATTCCAAATAATAGTCAATTTCCTTGGGCCCTAGGTTTTTAATATTCTCTTTTAGCAACGAGGTAAGTCCAACTAATCCGGAAAAGGGGCTCCGAAGATCATGGGCAATTATGGAAAAAAACTTGTCTTTTTTGGCATTCAATTCTTTGAGTTCCTGCTCCGATTGCTCAATACGTTTCAGATTTGTTTTGCGCTCGGTAATATCTTCTTTTATGGCAATAAAACTTATAATAATTCCTTCTTCATCAAATATAGGAGCTATCCGCGCGCTTTCGTAATATATTTCTTCGTTCTTCTTTTTATTAATAAACTCTCCATTCCACACTTCACCCCGTAATATGGTGCTCCAAAGATCCTCAAATACCTCCCGTGAGGTTAGTCCTGATTTCAGAATTTTAGGATTGTTACTTAACGCTTCCTCATAAGTGTAACCGGTTAATTCACAAAAATGCGGGTTTACATATTCAATATTTCCATCAATATCGGTAATTACAATGCTCAACGGGGCATTAATAATTGCGGTTGAAAGTTTACTAATTTCCAGTTCTTTTTTTCTCCTGTCGGTAATATCATTAGATATTACTAAGGTGGCTGGTTTGCCTTCAAAATCAATTATTGAGGCCGACATATCTACCCATTTCTCTTCCGAATCTTTGGTTAGCAATGGGAAAAGATAATTGGAAGGAGCCTCTTCGCCTTTCAACCGGGCAATGGTAATTTCTTTAATCCTTTCTCTTTCTTGAGGATGCGCCAAATCCAAGGGTTGCAAATGCTTCGATTCATCAGCCGTATAACCGGTAAATTGCTCCCAGGCTTTGTTTACCATCAAAAACGAATTTTCGTTGTGAATAGAAATGGCGGCTTTGGAATGATCAAATATTTTTCGAAGTTTTTCTTCGCTGTAAAAGAGGGCTTCCAATAAAAGCAATTGCCGCAGAACAATGGTTGCTAAATTTGCCAGCGATTCTATAAAACTAAAGTCAGTGGTTTGAATGGGTGCTTTTGACAAAATGAAAAGAGCCGCTACTACTTGGTTTTCATTTTTTATTCCCTGGATATAAACAGAGTCGGAAGGGAAAAGATTTTCCATACGAACGGCAGCTTCCTTTGGAACAACTCCTTCCAACAAATCCTGGATTCCCTTTTTACTCTTAGATAGTTTTCCACTTTGAAATCTTTTGTAAACATCAGGATATATTGAATATGCTTTGTTTAAAGGATTATTGCTGAGAATTGATTGTATTTGCTGGAGCAACTCCGATTCAATTCCTGCAATACTGCTTAAGTGGAGTGTTTGATTGTACTCTTCAACCGATGCCACCATGACAATACATTCAGGCAATTGAACCGACAATGAATCAGCCAAATAGGTTAATAGTTCTTTTTTGGTTTTAAACGATAGCAAATCTACCGAAGCCTTACTAAGAAAACGGAACCGTTGTTCACTTTCCAGCAATTCTTCTTCCGCTCTTTTTTGTTTGGTAATGTCGGAAATGGTGCCATCAATAGAAATTAAAACATCTTCATCGTTAAAGCTTCCCCGGCCTCTTTCATGAACCCACAATATATCACCCTTTTTATGCTTGATGCGGTAATCAATGGCAAAACTTTGCCGCAATAAAATCTTTTCCGAAATTTGTTTTTTAACATCCTCAATATCTTCCGAATGAATCAAATCGAAATAATTAATTAATTTTTTATCAATAAACTCTTCGGCTTTGTAACCGCTAAGATTATAAATCTCTTTACTTAAAAAGGTAAAAAGACCCTTTTCATCGGCTTTGCGAGTGTAGGTAACACTGGGTATGTTGGCAATAAGCGATTTGTACCGATGCTCGCTTTCCTTAAGTGCCTCTTCGGCTCTTTTTTGCTCTGAAATATCGTACGATAAACACGTTGCCCCAATTATTTTCTCGTTAACGGTAATTGGATTCAAAAATGTTTCGGCAAATTGAGGCAATCCTTTATAATGAAATTCGTCAATAACAGAAAATTGGTTTCCTTTTAATGCTTTTGAATAGCGTTCCTGCCAAACTTCCTTCATCTCTGGAGGTAGGTTTATCATGGAGTAAACGCCTTTTTCCAGATCAGCGTTAAAGGCTAATTTGTAATCGTTTTTAAAATTGTTATTGGCAATAATGATGTTATATTTTGTGTCGATGGACCAAATGCGGGCATTCACATTTTCAATGAGTGATTTTTGATTGGCATCACTCTCCTGAAGGTTCTTTTTTGCCAACTCTTTCATGATAATGTCTCGGCCAAAAATTGATGCGCCTACAACCTCATTATTTAGCCGGATGGGATTAAACCTAACTTCAACGTATTGAGCAACTCCCTCAAATTCAAAGTGGTCAATTACAGAAAAACTTTCGCCTTGCAATGCCCTAGCATATCTTTCATGCCATACACTTCGCAATTTTTCCGGTAATAAATCAACAATGGGAGAACCGATGTTTAATTCTACTCCAAAGGCAATTTTGAATTGAAATTTAAAATTATTATTTAAGGTTTTAATGCAGTAATTGGTGTCGATTGACCAGATGGAATCATTCGTGTTCTCAAACAACGAGGTATATCGCGCCTCGCTTTCCAATAATTGCGATTTGAATAAAGACAACTCCGAAACAAGTGTTTTTGATTCAGCCAGTTCTTTTTGTAATTGAATGTATTTATTTTTTAATTCATCCATTATGTAAATGAATTACACTTGTTTTTATATTCGGCCACACCCTTTTAACTGTTTTATTTTGAAGTTAGACTCCTTATAAACAGAAAGACTCCCTATTGGTTCACAAAAAGGAATTTTATTGAACAAAAATTTAAAAGTATCATATTTAGTTCGCTATTTTTCAGAATACTAGTGCAATTATTAAACAAAAAATAAAATAACCCCTCCAACAGTAATCACAGCACCAATAATCTCTTTAACGGTCACTTTTTCCTTATAAAACCATATTGCTGGAGGTATTATTAGCACCGGAATTATTGACATTATGGTTGAAGCAATTCCTACCGAAGTATATTTTACTGAAAGCAGGGATAAGTAAACCCCGATAAAAGGACCAAAAATAGCACCAATTATCATATATCGCATGGCTTTTGAATCGCGTATGGCTGATTTTACCCTCGACCATCGTTTTACAAAAGTGATAAGAAAAATAAAACCAATACTTCCGGCAATCACCCGGATTTGAGTAGCTCCAAAAACATTATAATCGTCCATACCGTATTTACTGAGTACCAGACCCGTTGCCTGACCTATAGTTCCAAGCAATGCAAAAAGAAGTCCTTTTATTGGAAACGAGAATTGAAACCCCTGCTTTTTACCCTGTTCTAAGTCTTCCAGCTTTTTTTTCTCTGTTACCACAAGCACAATTCCCGAAAGGGTCACCATCATGGCTAACAGCGATTTGACAGTCATGGTTTCGCCTAGAGCAAAATAGCTGATAATTGCGGCAAACGGAGGACTAAGAGCCATAACCAGCATCGAAATACGGGCACTAATAAACTCGTAAGATTTAAACAAAAAATAGTCGCCAAAAACAAAACCTACCAAACCTGAAATAGTCATCCATAACCAAACATGTGCCGATGCATCGAACGGTAAAATCATTCCCCGTGCAAAAAAGGAAACGCCCATGTATAAAATAAGAGCAAAAAGCAACCGAAGAATATTCACCGAAAGTGAGCCGGCCCGACGTGTTGCCTGCTGAAAAGCCAATCCGGTTGCTGTCCAACAAACGGCTGTACCCAAGGCAATAAATTCACCTAAATGGTTTTGTATCATGATAAAAATTTTGCCAAATGTAGGAATTCAAGTTTTTAATGCAAACATTTTCTACCAATTCAACTCCTTTTTAATAAAAGCAATTAACTGGTCAGCCATTACTTGCTGCTCCTTTAAATTTGGATGACCGGGGGAGTTTTTAAACTCAAAAAAGCAGGTGTATATTTTGGCATCGTTAAGCGGGGTTATGGCTTGCTGTATATATCCTGGCCATGGAGAACCAATTCTTGTGGCATCCATATTACCTAAGGCACAAATAATAGGAACGTTGGGATATTTTGTCCGGATTGAAGTCACAAAACTTTTATATGCGGCAATTATGATAGCCGAGTCGGGGGCTGTGCTGCCAAACCGGTTTTTAAATTGTTCATACTCCGGCATATTTACTATCCACGAATCGTTTTGAAACAAGTTAATAACAACTACATCGGGAGTGTATTGGTTAAAATCCCATTTTGATGTTGAATCAGTTGGGTCGAGCCGATCATACATTTCAGGCATGATAATGGGAAACCAACTTACCAAAATTCCGATTCCACTTTTTGCGATGCATGAATAATTTGCATCAAAATAACGGGCTGTTATGGCGGCATAAGTAAGGTAATTGTTTTCGAAATACCCGTGCCCCGAATCCCCACTGCTTGAATCTTCCAAAGCATAACCGCAAGTAATGGAGTTGCCGTAAAATTCAATTTTTCGCTTTTTTGTCCCGATAATTTGGGCTGGAAGCACAATTTTGAGGCCATCCTGCGACTCAAAACCATAGAATAAGGTTTTGCCTTTATCTTCTTCGGTGCGTTTGAATAGCTCAATTTTATGAATCCCTTTCGATAATTCTGATGCTAACAAATAACGCTGCTTTATGGTATCTGTGTGAATTTTAAGAATTACGCTATCGTCAACAATAACATTATAGTAATTGGCTGTATCCAAATCTTTTAATGTAGCAGAAACAGAAGTACCTTCAAAATAAAGTGTTGCCGAAGTCCCTGGCCATGAAAACACGGCGGCATCTGATTTGAAATCTACCCTTCCCTGATAAACAATGTTTGGGTTGTTGAAGGGAATCGTTTTGGTGTCAATATTACAGCCAATGAGTAAAGAACCTAAAAATAAGGATACTAAAAGAACGTTGAGTTTCATGAATTTTTGACTTTATTAGTAAATTTTTTAATAATTTATTGGAAGTGCTAAATTATAAATTTTGAAGATAATTCTACTTTATAATTTGAAGTGTTTTCTTACCTTATCCATCCCTAGTCCTCGGGATCGGTGATCGAGCATATTTGTGCTAACAAATCGCTCAATTTGGGTCTTAATGAATCCGTTATATTAGAAAATAATGTAAATGAAAAATAAAAAAGGCTGGATTATTTAGAACAATCCAGCCCCCCAAAAACCCCAAGAAAACAGTTCTTTGACGATTGTTTTACCAAGGGAGAGTTTTGGTTGGTACTTCTTAAAAAAGAAAGACAAAACTCAGGGTAGTGCATTCATTTTTAGGCATCTTTCAGTTATCAGTTGACACTTTTCTAGAAAAATCTTAGTTCAACTAGCTCACTATGAATATTTTAATAGTAGAAAATATTTGAATTTCATTAATTTAACCTTGCTGCTTTATTTAATAGATTGATAATAAGGCAATAAGGTTTATAAGCATCGTTCATTCATCTTTCTACTAAGGTTTAAAAAAAAACAAGGTTTTTAAAGACCTTATCTTTAAAGCTTTAACCTTAGTAGGAAATAACCAAAATCCTGACAGTACCTTATTACCTTATTCAATAACCTGACTACTTTCGATCACTCTAAATCCTGTCGAGCCTTAATTTAGCGTTTTTCCACTTTTCTTAGGGATTCATCCTTTAAACTCTTTATAGGCTTGCAAAAGGCTTTCTTTGCGGCGCGGGGTTATGGGCACGGTGTCTTTGTTGGTAAGTATAATGCAACCGCCGTTTTTTTTATCGTATTGTTTCAGGTAGGCCAAATTAATAAGGTGCGATTGGTGCGCCCTAAAAAACCAGTGGTTTTCTAGAAGCTCGGTATATTCTTTCAGGGGTTTGCTTACCATTACCCGCGTGGCATCGCTTAAAAAGAAATGCGAATAGTTGGCATCTGCCTCAACGTGGACAATTTGCGAGGGGGTAACAAAATGCACCGCCACCGATGTCCCTAAAGCTAAGCGTAAAGGTTCCGGTTGGTTTACTTCAGTAATAAGGTTCGATAGTTTTAGGTTCCGGTATTTCTCCTTTTGGTTCAGTAGGGCTTTGTGTACCGTCAGCATGAAGTCTTCCGCCGAAAGGGGCTTCAATAAATAATCTAATGTGTTGAATTTAATAGCAGTTAGCGCATAGCCCGACGAAGCGGTTACAAAAATTACCATGAAGTCAATGGGCATCAGCTCTTTTAGCAAATCAAAACTGGTTCCATCGGGCATTTGTATATCGAGCAAGATTAAATCGGGTTTAAAAACACAATTTTGCCGGAAATAAAAACGGGTTATTTCTTTAAAAAACTAAAGTGGGATGCTTATTTCAATCTTTGTACCCTGGCTACCTTCGTTGTTGAGGTTGGTTACTTTTAAACGAATTTCTTTTTTCCGTTTTTTGTTCATGCGTTCGAGCCTTTCGCGGGTTATATCCATTGCAAACGAGGTGTGGTTCTCCTTTTTTAGGGTGCTATTTATTCCTACGCCATTGTCGCTAACCTGTGCCACTAAAATGTCGTTGGGCAAAAGATAAAAAAGGATGTGTATTTTTCCATTTTCGGTAACCTGTTTTAATCCATGGATAATGGCATTTTCAACAAAAGGTTGGATGAGCATTGGCGGAAGGTCAAATTCCTCCGGATCGATGTCATCGGAAACATCGATAAAAAAATTGAATTTTTTTTGAAACCGCAATTTTTCCAATTCCAGATAATCGGTAAGGGTTTCAATCTCTTTTGCCAGGCTAATGGTTTCATATATTGAGCTTTCCAAAATATTCCGCATCAACTTGGCAAAGCGGGTTAAAAAGTTCCCGGCTTCCAATGGTTTATTTCCTGTTATAAAACAGTTGATAGAATTTAAGGAGTTGAAAATAAAGTGCGGGTTCATTTGTGCACGCAACAGCTTTTGGTTGAGCACCGATTTGCGTTCGCGGCTCCTGATTTTATTTTGCTGCGCAATAATAAAACCGCCTGCTGCCGCAAATAACAGGAATACTGCCAATATCAGGATATTCGTCAACTTACGGTTTGCTTCCCGTTTTTCAATCTGCTTTTCTTGCATCAATTGAACAATCTGTTGTTCCTTTTTTTCGGTTTCGTACAACACGTTCAATTCGTGGATGTTTTTTTCGGTAGCTAACGTGAACAGCGAGTCCTTAACGGCATAATGCTTCTCTAAAAATTCCATGGCTTTTTGCCCATCATGCCCTGCTTTATAAATTTTAGAAAGAATAAGGTAACTCTCGGCTACTTTTCGGGCTATTCCATTCTCACGGGCTATTTGCAGAGCACTTTTTGCCAAAGTCCGTGCATTTTCATATTGTTGGTCTTGCAAATAGGCTTCGGCAAGTTTGGTTTTACAGTTAATCAGGTCTTTGGTATTATCGGTTTTTCCATAAATGGCAATACATTCCGATAATTCTCCCAGCGCCATTTTTGTTTTATCCTGCACAAGGTAAACGCCTGCAATACTTTGAATGGCGAAGGCCTTGTTTAATAAATTATGCTGGAGCACACGAATATCTTTCGCTTAGTTGTAATATAATAATGCCTTTTCATGATGAAAGGTCTGTGCTGCAACATTTCCCAGGTTGATATAACAATTGGTCAGGTTGGTGCTATCGTTCAATAAACCATACAATTGGGTAGCTTTATCTAAGTATTTTTTGCTTAGTTCAAACTCGTTATTATCAAAATAGGTGGTCCCAATATTTGCATAACACATGGCAATATTGGGACTATCGTTTTTTTCCTCGGCTAGGTGCAAGGCTTTGAAGTAATAATCGGCTGCTTTGCTGTAATTTCCCAAATGCTGGTTTGCTACACCCAAATTATTTAACAGTAAACTTTGCCCGAAATAATGGTTTAATTCCTCAAAAAGGGTCAATCCCTGCTGATAATATTTAGCGGCTATCTGAAACTGGGCCAAATAGTGATAGGAGTTCCCAGCGTTGGTATAACTTTTGGCCAGGTTTTCACTTTCTTTCAAATCCCGCTGTATGGGAATGGCTAAATTGTAGTAGTTAATTGCCTGTTCAAATTCATTCAGTTGGTAATAACAAAGTTGGGCAGTTTCGTAATAAAACCGAGCTAAATATGATTCCAGGTTATTGTTTTTAGCCCATACACAGGCTTGCTCTGCAATCAGCACTGCTTTTTTTGTGTCGGTGGTGCTATAATTGTTTATAAGCTGTAAATAATTTTGAAATTGAACGTCATCTGTTGTATTTTCATTGTCGATGATTGACTGTATGGAATCTTCCTGTGCAAATGTTGATAAGGGTGTAATTGGAACAATAAAAAGGAATAAGATAAATGGCAGGATTTTGGTCATCGGTTTTGTTCGGTTTTTTTGTGGAAAAAACGGGTGCTTTTATATGAGCCGAAAATTAGTAAAAATCTGCTTAATTAAAACGAACAATTTCAACAGGTAAAGCAAGGCCAATTGGTTAGCGTAAAAGATTTTAGAGATTAGAGGTTGGAAGACGGAAGATGGAAGTCAGAAGTCAGAAGTCGGAAGAAATTTATCCAGACTAGCAACCAGAGACTAGCAGCCAACAACTAGAATACTAATTGGCGAATAGCTTTTTGGCCTTTTGGCAAATGCACAACCCTGAAACCTTATAACCTTGTTACCCCGCAACCCTGTTACCCTGCAACCAATCCCTACTCTACGGCTTTTTTACTTATCTCATATTAATTGTAACGAAATGGTGCTCAATTTGGGTAATAATCAAAATCGGGCATCTGTCTCAATCATAGGTTCATCGCGGAATCCATTGGCGCCAAATAAAATATTGAGCCCAAATACTACGTTGAAATTGTCCAGTGTGGTGGGTGCAATAGGAATCTTCATTGGATCACCCAAAACCGGATTGCCTTGAGCATCATTTGAAGAGGTTTGAATGCTATAGCTCCTGTATGCATAAGGCAGGTAATCCATGGCCATGTAAAACTGAAGCGGACCGCCACGCAATGCCAAACCAAAACCTACCGTATTTGCGCCATTAATGGAATAGGTATAATTAAGCGTGGTGGTTAAAAAGTGATATAAATTTAGATTGGCCGAAACATTAAATTCCTGCTGAAAATCGTTTTTAGCAAATTGAGTACGTGATAAGGCTCCCAAATAGAAATAATGATTCACATTGTACTTTGTGCCCACATATAGTTTCGGTCCCAAGCCTGTTCTAAAGCTTTTAGTTCCTTGCTCTATGTTAACCACGTTTTTTATGGAGTCTGTTAATTCTTCCAATACCAAATCAAGGCTGTCGATGTTGTTTGCATTTAGATTCAGCCCATTAAACGTAAAGGCTCCATCGGCAGAAAACGATTTTAAATTGCCTTTCCAACTTATAAACCCAACATCGTTTAAAGCGGCGGAGAATGTCCAGGCCTCATTGTGCTCGTAATCCACGCCAAAATCGGCGGCAATTCCAGGGTTCGAAAAATTCAGTAGCCCCATATCAATTAAATCCTTTATATCTGTTGACACCTCGCCAATGTCGCTTGGAAATCCGGTAGAATCGGTAAGAATTTCAACGGGAGATGAAGAATAAACCGTTCCTTTCAATGCTAAATCCCATTTATCTAATCCTGTTTTTAGATCAAACGTTTCAATATCTGTTTTAATGGCAGCTAATCCTTGAAGCAATTTGGCATGAAAACCAATCCGGAGTTTGCTCATAAAATTATACGAATAACCAAACGACAGTTCGCGGTAATATTGCGCATTTATTGCAAAAGGACTAAAATCATACTTGCTACCATCGGGAAATCCTCCATTATCCATTACAGCAAAAAAATCTTTGGGAATGGCAATGGATTGGTTTAGTTTCTCGGACCAACTAAAGGAAAAATAGCCTTTTTCGCCACTAAAACCAAATTGGATGGGCACTATGGTTTGGTAAGCACTAAAATTTGCCGCTTTACCAATTCGCTTATAAAACGGGGCATAGTTATAAGAAGAATCTAAAAGAGAAAAATCACGTCCATTCGAATTCTGAATCAACTCTGAACCAATCATATCGGTATTAATCCCCACATAAGTTGAATTGGCAAATGGAATTCCTATATATCCTTTGGCCCGTGGTGCCATGGCCGGGTTAATTCCCTGAACCTGTGGTATGTTCTCCAAATAATATAAGGAAATAATTTGCTGTGCCTGTCCGGAAAAACCGATACAACTTCCCAGTAAAAGGAAAAAAACAGCTATTTTATTAATTTTCATATAAATCGTTTTTCAGGGTTAATACTTTATTTCGCCACTTACTAACTCACCCGATAGATTAATATCTATGGTATAACTATCGAATAACTTAACAAAATCTGTCCCACCAGTCGAAACTTTACTGTTCAAATGAATAAATTTCACATTATTATCGTACATGTTCTTTGCTTGATCGTGGGTTATATGAATGGTAACATTGGTTATTCCGGGCGATGTAACTTTTCCGCTGTTATCAAGATCACCAGTTTTCCAAATTATTTCCCCTCCATCTACAGGAAACAGAGAATCAACTTTTTCAGCTGCACTGTTTACAAAATAAACCTGCGCCTTAATATTAAAAGGGAATCCATTGGTAAAAACGAAAAAAAGGTTTACAGAATCCAGATAATCAATTTCAGTACTGTCGAGCATTTTGGCAAAATCAAAGTCAATGATATCGGTTCGTTCATATAACGATGATTTAAACCAGAAAGGAATGTCGATACTTATGCCGCCTTCAATTTTGGTATCGGTATTCACAAAATTCTGTCCCTCATTACCATTTGGATTTACTTTTCCGGTAACCTCTGCATAAATCTTGGTGGGGCCAATGTTAATCCCGTCGATTAAATTTGAGTTTGTAGAATTAACCATTAATGTGTCGTGTGATGGTATCACCGGATCGGAATAGGTGGCTGGAGCAATTTCAATACTATTAGCGCCGCTATTAAAAGCAACATCAACGGATTCACCTGATAGTTCATTTGTGAAAAGCAAGCTGTCAAAAAATAGTCCCAACGGAATTCCAAAATAATTGTCAACGGACACTTCCAATTTTATATCTTTAAATTGAATGGCATCGGAAATATTCATGTTCTGAAAGAAATCAATTTGTAGTTCTTGCTGTTGTTTGAACACATCTATTTCCCCAAAATAGCCAAACATTGTTTTTGGAAGCAAATTACCCATGGTTACCGTTACTCCAAGATCAGTATTAGCAGGGTTTCCATTCATATTTGTTACATTAACAGTTGTTATTATTGTAAAAAAACTTTTGCCATTCTCATTCAAAAAAAGCATTTTCCCTCCGGTCAGATCTATACTGCTTGAATGATTTACATTTAAGTTCCCTGAAAATTTAGCAGCTTCTCCGGTTGCGATTAATATTTCTGGAAATTCTATATCCCAGGTTCCCGTAAAACCAGTTGGAACCACAATCGATAAACTGAGCAGGGCCTCCTCAATGGTTAAACTATCAAACTGCTGGGTGGGGTCTAAATTTGCAACAATGGTATCGGTAAAAACAACCGGAACGGCTGCCTTTGCTGGCTTAATATCATAATTTACTGAAAGCGTTAAATCATCAAACTTAATTAAATCTTCCCATTCGGCAGAAAATGCCGTATCGTAACGAAAATGAATGAGGCCTTCTTCATCAATTTGGAAAAAAGAGGTGCTATCAATTTTTTCCAGCAAATCCTTGGCTCCAAAATGGATGTTTGCTACCGGGCCGGCAAAATTCAACGGGCGTGTATATTTTTGAGGATCCTTTAAAACCACATCCTCTTGCATACAGCTCATAATGGAACCTGTCAGCAAAAGAATAGCTACTGCTTTATATAAAAAGTTGTTTCTCATATTCATTTCCTTTAATTAGTTCAAAATTTTAATTTCCACTCTTCGGTTCTGGGCTTTCCCTTCTGGTGTGTCGTTAGGTGCAATGGGCTGGTCAAAACCGTACCCTTGATAATCCACCCGTTCTTCTTCAATGCCTCGGGAAACCAAATAATTCCTTACGGTTAAGGCTCGTTCCTTTGAAATTTTCTTGTTTATAGCGGCTGAACCCACGTTGTCGGTGTGTCCGGAAACTTCAATGTGCTTCGTTGAATTCGTCCGCAACAATTCGGCTAATTTGTCAAGCTCCTTAAACGACGAGGGAAGAAGGGTTGCCTTTCCGCTATTGAACAAAATATTTTCAATGACAATTTTAACCCCCTGTTCCATTTTTTTAAGAGCATAGTTTTTCGCCACAAAGGTTTGCCCATCAGAGAATTGAAACGTCTCGTTGAGGAAGAAAAATCCATTCGCTTCCACCTCAATTAAGTAAGGTCCCGGGTTATCAATTAATGCGGAATATTTTCCACTAATACTATCGGTAATAACAATAGTAAACGGTTCCTCGGTTCCCGGAAGGGTGAAACTTAAAGCAGCATAAACCGGAGTTGTTAAGTCTTCCTGAGTTACTAATCCAGTAAGGTTATAATCAATTTTACTTCTTTTAAGTGCGATGTTTTTTGAAACTATGGCATCGGTTTCGTTAACCGTATTAACAGGCTCCTGAATGGCAAAATAATCAACCGCCTCAATATTCATAATCATATCATACTTATCATCGAAAGTAATGGAATAATTTCCGGTTGAATCAATGGAAACCGCGCGCCCCATGATTGAATCGGAATCAACCAATTTAAAGGTAATTGCCGCTTGCAAGGGTTTTTCGGTGTCTATATCCGAAATCCTTCCAATAAGCGTAAACGGATGTCTTAGTTTATCCAGTTTAAAATCTTGAACTACAGTTGAATTTTTTATTTCGGGACAGCTTACTTCTTCAGTTACTGATTTATACCCTTCGCAATCTACCTGAAGAAAATAGCTTCCTTTATCATCAAAGTTCATTACATAAATACCCACCAAAGTATCCACTGTTGCAGTTTTTATGGGTTTTTGCATTATACCATCATAAACTGTTACGGTTGCAGGAATTGTGAGTCCGGTTGCGGAATCAGTAACGGAACCTAACAATTTAAAGGGTATTCTTGGGTCAACCTGTACTTTATAAATATCAAGTCCTCCATAGTTTTTCTCTCTCATGGTGGAAAGCAAAGCAACCATGGTATCTGCCGTTGGATGGTAAAATAATTCGTCGGCTGTACTGTTGATTGGGTAACCCATGTTTTTAGGCTCGGTCCAAGTTCCATCGGCTTTTTTTGTTGCTTTATATACATCAAAACCACCCATCCCTTTTCTTCCCTTCGATGAAAAATAAAGGGTTTTTCTATCGCGGGTAACATATACCCCTTCTTCGTCAAAAGCGGTATTAATAATTTTTCCTAAATTCATGGGTTTACTGAATTTGCTGTCGCTTTTTTGCTTGCAAACCCAAATATCTTTACCACCCTCTCCTCCGCGTCTATTGGTAACATAATAGGTTGTTCCATCATCAGCAATTGAAAGCGATGTTTCTTTATAGGCAATATGGTTGATTTTGCCTTTCAGCATTTTAGTTTTCCACTTTTCACCATTGTAATCCGCTTTCATTAAGCGGCCATTTCCAACTCCCCCTTTGTAGAAATGAATTCTTTTTTTTGTTCTGTCAACACCGGTCAAGCTCGTATTGTCGGAAAAAGAAACTTTTGGAATTGTGACAGCATAGTTGCTCGGTTGATTCAAACAGTTGTTTGAAACCAGAATTTGTTCCTTAAAACTATTCCGTGAGACTTTTTTCTCTGGTTCTTGTTCCGGCCTTTTTGAGGTATAATAAATAACAGAGTCATTTTCAGGTAGGTAGGCTCCGTAGTCATCATAATAGGAATTAATAACCGGGCCTAAATTTATAATAAAAACCGGCAGGGAATCTTCTTTCAGTATCAGTTCCGCCGCATTGCACTCATCAATCAATTGATTGTAAATTTTGCGGGCATCGAACCGTTCCCACTTCGTAAGGGTTCCCATGTATTTATCATACATTGTTTTGGCCTCGGAAAACTGCAAATTGTATTGATACGAACGGCCTAACAACAAATAATAATCTTTAGCAACGCCGGCATCGCTCTTTAACAAGTAGCTTAGTGACGCTTTTTTATTCGACGTCCATAAGTAACAAGCCCCTATTTTATAGTTTAACGCTTTAGATTCCGGATTGTATAAAAAAAGTTTTAGATAATGCTTTAACGCTTCATCGAACGTTCCGTTTCCCTTTTTATAATAGTTCTCCGCGGCTTTAAAGTCCTTTTTTGCTTTCTCAATGCCTGTAGTTGAATTGAAAAATGTTTTTGTATCAATCTTCGGATTTTCTTGGCTTAGTGCCGTTATGGAAAGGAAAAGCACGAAAAACAAAAGAATGTTATTTTTTCTCATACTGATAAGGATTAGTGGCTGTAACTCAATTCTACATACAATTTTACTTCTTTTTTATCAATTATAAACAATAATTTGACGATTTAGTTGCAATATGAAGTAAAATAAACTTTTCAACTGCTGAATGATTTATTTTGTCTTATAAATAAAGGGGTGCCTCTTTTAATGAAAAAAGGGAAGATTGCTCTTCCCTTGATGTAGCCTCACCGCGACTCGAACGAGAATCTGAAGTTTAGGAAACTTCCGTTCTATCCCTTGAACTATGAAGCCGTGTTAACCCAAATTGTGCGATTTACTACTAAAAATCTGCTCAATCGACTGAGCAATTGTAAGTTTCCACAAATTCTCGCTTTACTCAATTTGAAAAAACAACAATTGCTATGTCGGGGTTTTACCTAAGTAAAGCGCTTTTTCACTGCGCTCAAACCGCTCAACTTAGGTTTAATTTTGCGCAAAAATAATTAAAAAAACCAACTATCTCAATCTTTACCGCTTATTGTTGATTTTGAAGTAAAACATTTTCTGTTTTTTAATATAAAAAATCCCATCACAACATCCGTTATTTAATTATTTGCATAGTATCTTTTTATATTTTTGTGAGCGAAGAAATTAATAATTTAAAAAGGGTTAAAATGACAAAGCATTTAATAGTATTTTCTTTGGTTTTCACTTGGTTTTTTTCAGTTTTACAAGCTCAGGAAACACCAGTAGCAAAACCGGAAGGGTATCAGTTTACCAAAATTAAAGACGTGGCAAGCAGTCCGGTTGATAACCAACAGCGAGCCGGTACTTGCTGGAGTTATTCCACCATGGGAATGCTTGAGGCAGAAATGATTCGCATGGGAAAAGAGCCAGTTAATCTTTCCGAAATGTTTGTAGTTAGAATGTCATACCAAGAAAAAGCACAAAATTATGTCCGTATGCATGGCGAATGCAACTTTGGCGGCGGTGGCGCAGTAAACGATGTGTTTAATGTATATACAAACTATGGCATGGTTCCACAGGATGTATATTCCGGTTTAAATTATGGCACCGATGTTCACACGCATGGTGAAATTGACGAAGTGTTAAAACGCTATTTAGACGGGGTTATCGAAAATAAAAACAAGTCCTTATCCACCGCATGGTTTAATGGGTTTAAGGGTATTTTGGATGCCTATTTTGGCGAAATTCCTGAAAAATTTACCTGGAACGGAAAAGAATATTCACCACGAACTTTTGCTGATGAAATAGTTAGTATTAACCCTAACGATTACTATTTCTTTACCTCATTTAGTCATCATCCATTTTACAAACAATTTGTTCTAGAAGTTCCTGATAATTGGACTTGGAGCTCCTACTGGAATGTAACGTTGGATGATATGATGTCAATTTTTTATAATTCTATTGATAATGGTTATGCCATAGCGTGGGCCAGCGATGTGAGTGAAAAAGGATTTTCGTCAAAGAATGGAATCGCCGTGATTCCCGAAGATGATTTAGCTGAAATGGCAGGTGAAGAGCGCCTTAAATGGGAAAGCATGGATAAAAGTGAGCGGGAAAAATTGATTTATAGTTTTGAAAAGCCCACCCCTGAAAAAAAAATAACACAAAAAAACCGACAAGATGCTTTTGATAACTATCAAACTACCGACGATCATGGGATGGTAATAACCGGAACAGCTATCGACCAAAACGGTTCAAAATATTTCTACATTAAAAATTCATGGGGAACCGATTACAATAAATACGGTGGCTTTTTTTATGCATCGGAAGCTTATGTACAATATAAAACATTGAGTTTTGGCGTTCACCGAAATGTAATTCCTAAAGAAATTGCTAAAAAGCTAGGGTTGAAATAAAATTTACGGCGGTCAAACAAAAATCTTTTTATTCTTTTTTGACCGTTTTTTTCTTTTAATTCTGCTCCAGTTAAGGCCGTTGAATAGCCACGTTGACAGGAATCTTCTTTAAGTTTCCTTCTTTCTTTTACTCATTAATGGCTTAAAATTCACAAAAAATAGTACTTTTGGCGTTCTAAATAGGGTTGTTTTGGTTTTTAAATTTTATTTCTTCTTATTCGCTTTATTCTTTTTATTACCTAGAATTAGCAAAGCTTCAGAATCATCATTCACAGTTGATAGTATGACTGTGCTATGGGAAAAATTTGCTTTTATATCCGAGGAATCGAAAAACACGATTGCAATTAAAGTATTACATTCTTCCGATTCCCTTTTCGTTGAAACCATAGAAAAGAAAATACAGATAGCTCAAAATAAAAACAACACTGCAGATTTATTAAAAAGTTATCTGCTCCTTGGAAACTTTTATGCATTAGATTACCAATACTCTTTCGCATTGGCAAATTTTGAAAAAGCCAAGTTGTATGCATCAACCATTGAACAAAACGTTCAAATTCTCCTAGCTATTGCCCGTGTTAAAATTGATGCTTCTTTATTTATGGAGGCTCTGGAGTATTTGCGTCAAGCCAAAACTGCGATTTATAAAAAAGACTGTTTTGACTTACAGGCAGAAATTTTAATTGAAGAGGGTTATTGCTATACTCAATTAAATAATTTTTCGGCTGCTGAAGCCCGTTATTCAACGGCCTTGTCAATAACTGAGTTAGATAATTTACCCGGGTTGCAAGCAAAGTTATTCTGCTTTCAAGGGTTTAATTATCAGCAACAAAACGACTATATCAATGCTATGGCTTGTTTGGTTCGTTCCATTGACTTGAATAAAATGGACTCCATAAATCCAACCCATGCTTTTGCCTTAAATTTAGTAGGCAGTATTTATACTCAACAAGAAAACACAGCTAAGGCGCTGAATTATTTTTTACTGTCGCAATCCATTTATCAGCAATTAAATAACCTAAATGGAATAGCAGAAATTCAACTTGAAATTGGACTATTGTATTTAAGGGACTCCAACAGTTTAAAAAGCCTTTCGTTTTTAAACAACGCACTCAAAAATTATGAGCGGATTGAAAATCAAGTGGGAATTTGTAAAGCAAATAATGCGTTGGCCGATTACTATATCAAAAACAACCAATTGCACTTAGTACCAAACCATTTATGGAGGGCAAATACAGCAGATCAGTATTTAAACGACCATCGTTTGTTTTTTCTAACCACCTTTCATTTTGCAAAATATTATTTAGCGTGTTCAAAATATGATAGTGCACTTTATTATGCCAACAAAACCTTTGAATATAATAAAGGAAACAGCGACATCGATCTTCTAATTATCACGCATGAAATTCTTTCTGATATATATTCCGCAACCGGCGACTATAAAAAATCAATGGCCTCGCTTAAAACGGCACAAAAGATGAAAGAATCACAAAGCTATAAGATACATTCCTACGAACTTAAACTAATTCAGGTTGAACTTGAAGCGATACGGCAACAAACCGTAATTAATTCACTTACACTGGAAAGAAACAATCAAAGCATTGCATTAGAAAAGAATGTTAAACGGATTGAAAAACAAAATGTTATAATTTATTTAATTGTTGTAGCCTTGTTTTTTATTATTGTTTTTTTAGGTTTCCTTTTTAATTGGATGCGCCTGAAGCGAAAGTTTTATTTAAAACTGGAAATTAGAAACAACCAAATTGCTCAACAAAAGGAAGAAATTGAGGTTCAACAGCAATACTTATTGGAGATAAATCAGGAATTGGAAAAGCTGTCCATTGTTGCCCGCGAAACGGACAATGGTATCAAGGTTATGAATTCAATGGGGCGTGTTATCTGGATAAATGAAGGATATGCGAAAATGCACGGTTATTCGTTAGAGGAAATTCAACAAACACAATCCATGGACTTGTTTGGAGAGCAAGCGAATGTTGATATTAATAAAATGGTAAATGTTTGGTTTGGCGATAAAAAACCCATCGCATTCGAATCGCTAAATAAAACAAAATGGGGTGCTGACATTTGGGTACAAACTTCATTAACACCTATTTTAGATGAATCGGGAAAGTTAACCCAAATGATTGCCATTGATTCTGATATTACAAGGATTAAGAAGGCTGAAAATGAGATTCTAACCAAAAACCTTGACATCACTTCGAGTATTAGTTATGCCAAACGAATTCAGGAAGCTATGATGACCCCTTTCAGCATACTAACCTCCCGGTTTCCTGATAGCTTTTGTTTTCATGTTCCAAAATCCATTGTAAGTGGCGACTTTTATTGGATATCAAAACAACACAACCGGCTAATTGTAGTTTGTGCCGATTCAACTGGTCATGGTGTTCCGGGAGCTTTTATGAGTTTAATTGGCATTTCGTTCCTAAATAAAATTGTAAACGAAAAAGGATTTGTTTCCCCCCCATTATTTTGAATCGGCTCCGAATGAATATCATTAGTCAATTGCATCAAACCAATGGGGAGCATGTGGCTGGCGATGGAATGGACATGTCAATCATATCTATTGATTTAAAGAACAACCAGCTTGAATATGCCGGAGCAATGAACCCCATACTTATCTTGCGGAATGATGATATGATTGAGCTGAAACCCGACCGCATGCCTGTTGGCTTTTTTGACAATGAAGACCGTCCTTTTTCGATTACCAACTTAAATCTTCAACCCAACGATCAAATATTCATGTTTACCGATGGATACTACGACCAGTTTGGAGGTACAACTGGTTCAAAAATGAAAGGTCATAAATTTAAAGAGATTATAAAAGAGTGTGCCAATAAACCCATAATAACCCAACGACAGATTATTGAAGATCAATTTAATAATTGGAAAGGAGATCATCCCCAGGTAGATGATATTCTGGTTCTTGGAATTACGGTTAATTAAGAGATTCATTCCTCAAAACTTAGTGCGGAAATAAAACAAATCATTCGATTAACCCGCTCGCTATTGATAAGAAGATTCATTTCTTTTACACGATCCTATGCAAAATTTTGTGCTTACTGTTTTAAATGGTATTAATTTTTGCCCAATCGTCTTTTAACGTTACGGTGCGGTTAAAAATGATATGTTCAGGCTTTGAATCCAGGTCCACGCAAAAGTAACCTTGGCGTTGGAATTGAACCCGATCCTGGGGTTTCAGATCGCGGATAGCCGGTTCAGCCAGACATCCATTAAGAACTTTTAATGATTCGGGGTTTAAGTAGTTTTTAAAGTCATCGTCCTGCCCACCGGGATCCTCGTTGTTAAACAAACGGTCGTACAAGCGCACTTCAACGGGAACGGCATTGGTGGCTTCCACCCAATGGATGGTCGCTTTTACTTTCCGCTGGCTGGCTTCGGTTCCGCTGCCGCTGCGGCTTTCTGCATCGTAACTGCAATGAATCTCGGTAATAGTCCCTTGAGCATCTTTTACCAGTCGTTCGGCTTTAATTATATAAGCTCCTTTCAACCGTACCTCGCCACCCACCGTTAACCGGAAAAACTTCTTGGGGGCATCTTCCATAAAATCGCTGCGCTCAATGAAAAGTTCCCTTCCAAAAGGCATTTCGCGGTTGCCTCGGGTTTCGTCTTCGGGGTTATTCTCCAAGGTAACCTGTTCAATTTTTCCGGACGGATAGTTTTCAATAACCAATTTCACCGGATCAAGCACCGTCATAAGGCGGTCGGCTTTTTTATTCAAATCTTCGCGTACGCAGAATTCCAGCAGCGAAACATCAATCATGTTGTCGCGTTTGGCTACGCCAATTCTATCGGCAAAAGCCCGGATGGCTTCGGCGGTATAACCCCGGCGGCGCATCCCGCAAACAGTGGGCATCCGTGGGTCGTCCCACCCGTTCACTTGTTTGTTTTGCACCAGTTCCAGCAGTTTGCGTTTGCTCATAACGGTATAGCTCAGGTTCAACCGGGCAAATTCAATTTGCTGCGGACGGTATTCGGTATCTATCAGTTGGTCGAGGTACCAATTATATAATGGACGGTGTACTTCAAATTCCAGCGTACAAACCGAGTGGGTAATCCCTTCTAAGTAATCGGACTGTCCGTGGGTAAAATCGTACATTGGGTAAATGCACCATTTATCGCCGGTGCGGTGGTGTTCTTTATGGATGATGCGGTACATAATTGGGTCGCGCATGTGCATGTTTGGCGATGCCATGTCGAGCTTGGCACGGAGTATTTTCTCTCCATCTTTAAATTCCCCAGCTTTCATCCTGCGGAATAACTCTAGGTTTTCTGTGGCAGTCCTATTCCTAAATGGGCTAGCCTGTCCGGCAAGGGTTGGCGTTCCTTTTTGGGAGGCTATTTGTTCCGAGGTTTGATCGTCCACATAAGCACTGCCATTAATGACCATCTTTTCGGCCCACTCGTACAGTTGATTAAAATAGTCGGAGGCGTAATGCACCTCGCCATGCCACTCAAAACCCAACCAGCGGACATCTTCCATAATGGAATCCACATATTCCACATCTTCTTTTACGGGATTGGTATCGTCGAAACGCAAATTACATTTGCCGTTGAACCGTTGGGCCAACCCAAAATTAAGGCATATTGATTTTGCGTGACCACTGTGCAAATAACCGTTAGGCTCAGGTGGAAAGCGGGTGTGAACCCGTCCTTCGTTTTTATGGTTTTGGATATCTTTTTCGATGATGCTCTCGATAAAATTCAGAGAGGTGGTTTTTTCTTCGTTGGGAATTAAATCAGCCATTATTTGTGTATTATTTTTATAAAATCAGGGTACAAAAATAACTTGATTTATAATATATAGATGCCCATTGCAATAAAAATATTTATCTTTTGTGTTAAATTACCCTTTAAAAAATATTATCTCATTACTCAAATCTCACAATCTATATATCTAATGTTTTAATATTCCTTTTAAAAGTTGTTAATTTGGCATCAAAATAGTTTGAACATGGGAATTATTGAACTAGAGGGAATGGAGTTTTATGCCTACCACGGGTGTTTTTCAGAGGAACGCATTGTGGGCAACCGGTTTATGATTGATTTACGCCTGGAAACCGATACGTCGAAACCTGAACTTACTGACAACATCCACGATGCGGTGAATTACCAAACGGCTTATCAGATTGCAAAAAAACAGATGGAAAGTAAAGCCCATTTGCTGGAACATGTGGCCTATCGAATTCTGAAACAGTTGTTTCAAGAGTTACCTACCGTGAATAAAGCACGAATTAAAGTTTCTAAAATAAATCCACCATTGGGCGGTAAAGTTGAACAGGTAAGCGTTACCCTGGAAAAAATAAAAACTGATTTTCAATAAATTAACTAATTTTATTTGCAATATTTGATTGTAAGCAAAATTATTTTATAAATTTGCACCGCGCAATTTTTGGTCTCGTGGCCGAGTGGCTAGGCATCGGTCTGCAAAACCGGGTACAGCGGTTCGAATCCGCTCGAGACCTCAAGAACAGAGGTTCTTTATTAAGGGTAGAAACCCTAATTATTAATTATTTTTTAACTAAAAATTTGAAATTATGTCAGACATTGCATCAAGAGTTAAAGCAATTATCGTTGACAAACTAGGTGTTGATGAAAACGAGGTTACTCCAGAAGCTAGTTTTACAAATGACTTGGGAGCCGACTCTCTTGACACGGTAGAATTGATCATGGAATTCGAAAAAGAATTCAACATTGCTATTCCTGACGATCAAGCAGAAAAGATTTCGACTGTAGGTGACGCTATTGCACATATTGAAGAAAACGTTAAGTAATTGACATTCTTTTATAATTGAAGTTTTAAATTTAGATACATTATGGAATTAAAAAGAGTTGTTGTAACTGGAATTGGCACCATAAATCCGCTGGGTAATAACCTGGCTGAAACATGGGAAAGCTTTAAAAATGGAGTGAGCGGTTCCGATAAGATTACTCGTTTCGATGCGTCTAAATTTAAAACTCAATTTGCTTGTGAAGTAAAAACTACGATCCCAACACGTATTTCGATCGGAAAGAGGGACGGAAATTGGATATGTATGCCCAGTTTGCCATGATTGCTGCCGACGAAGCAATTGCCGATGCCGCTTTTCCGGAATCGATTAATAAAGATAGGATTGGGGTAATTCATGCTTCCGGTATCGGAGGTTTGATTACTTTTTCAGAAGAGGCAAGTGCTTTTGCTTTAGGTGATGGAACACCGCGGTACAATCCGTTTTTTATCCCAAAAATGATTTCTGATATTGCCGCTGGGCAAATCTCCATAAAATATGGGTTTCACGGTCCAAACTTTGGTGTGGTTGCCGCATGTGCTTCTTCAACCAATGCCCTTATTGATGCCTTTAATTACATCCGGTTAGGTAAAGCCGATGTGTTTATTGCAGGAGGATCGGAAGCCACTATTTACCCGGCAGGGATTGGAGGTTTTAATTCCATGCAAGCGTTATCAACCAACAACGAAGAATACAAAACAGCTTCACGCCCATTCTGTAAAAACCGCGATGGTTTTGTGATGGGTGAAGGCGGTGCCGTACTGGTTCTGGAAGAATTGGAACATGCCAAAGCCCGTGGAGCAAAAATTTATGCTGAATTAGTGGGTGGCGGTTTATCGGCTGATGCTTATCACTTAACTGCAACTCACCCTGAAGGTTTGGGAGCAGCTATGTGCATGAAATTGGCTTTAGAAGATGCCGGAATGAAACCCGATGAAATTGATTATGTGAATGTTCATGGTACATCAACCCCTATTGGTGATATACCAGAAACATTGGCTATTAAAAAAGTTTTTGGCGAACATGCTTACAAAATAAACATCAGTTCAACCAAATCAATGACCGGACACTTATTAGGTGCAGCCGGAGCGATTGAATCCATTGCCTCCATTATGGCTATCAACCATGGATTAGTTCCACCTACTATTAACCACAAAGAGGCCGATCCGGCTATCGATCCTAAGTTAAATCTTACCTTACACAAGGCTCAAAAACGAGAAATCAACGCCGCACTTAGCAATACGTTTGGTTTTGGTGGTCACAATGCATGCGTTATTTTTAAAAAATTTGAGTAACTAAGGTTTGTTAAAAGGATTTTTTATATTTCACTTCAAACGTTATCTCAGTACTGATAAGGGTTTTTACGATGGCTTACATCGTATAACTGGATTGTATCCGGGAAACGAAGAATTGTATAAGTTGGCATTTATACACAAATCGGCCTCCTTGCGTTTGCACGACGGGATGGTAATAAACAACGAACGGTTGGAATTTCTGGGTGATGCCATTTTAGACGCCGTGGTAGCTGAATATCTGTACATCAAATTCCCCGATAAGCACGAAGGTTTTCTTACCCAAACCCGATCAAAAATTGTAAACGGCGATTATTTGGGGCAGTTGGCAGCTCAATTGGGCTTAGATAGGTTTATTATTTCACATGCCCACAATTATTACTCCAACAAAAATATTTTAGGCGATGCCTTTGAGGCTTTGATTGGCGCCATTTATCTGGATCATGGATACCGTGCTGTTAAAAAATTTGTTTTTAAACAACTACTGAAAAAACACATCGATTTGGAGCAATTACTACTCACAGAAACCAACTACAAAAGCCGCTTGATTGAATGGGCCCAAAAGGATCGTAAGGAAATCACTTTTCAAACCGATTTAAAGCCTACCGATGGTGTAACCCCTGAATTTGTTAGCTTTGTTTGTCTCGATGATAAGGTTATTGCTCAGGGAAAAGGATTATCAAAAAAAGAAGCAGAACAAAATGCGGCCTGTGAATCGTTAAAAAACCTTTCCGATTAAGCAGTTTGTTAGCAGTTATTTAGTATTTTTATTGCTCTTAACGCACAAAAAATGAGCAACGTACTAAAAATTACTTTACAACCTAACCCTGATTTTACCCTTATTGCCCTTATTACCTCGGAACCAATATACCGCTTAGGATATTTGCTGAATGAATCGCTTCATTTGGAGTTTAAGGAAAATAAAACCTTACAGATTTATCATCCAAAAAAGCAGGAAGTGCAGGAGTTTTCTATTTTTAGGCACTTTAAGCAAGAACCGTTGGTTAATCTCGAATTAATTCAAAATAAGGGGAAAAATGGACTTTTAGTGGAAGAGCAAAAACAGGTCGATTACTGGCTAAAATTTGATACTGCATCGCAAAATGCATCAAAAATTTTAAATATAATAAAGGCCATAAAAGAAATAAGCCTGGCTTTCGAAGTGAAACCAGGCTCCTTAAAATCAAAAGATCGCTTTATATTTACGCTTGACGAAGACCTCTAAGGTCTTACCCAAGTTTGGGTGCGGAAGAAAAACCCAATGTATCCGCGAACTTGCAATTTACCTTCTTCAACCCATAAAGTACAATCGTAGAATTTGCCATTTTCGGGATCCATAATTCCATCGTCACCATTCCATTCTTCATCATCTTTGGTAAGACCGCTAATGATTTCCATACCTACTAATTTTTTCCCTTTGCGGTAATCGGTGCAAGCGGTGCAAAGTTTATTTGGATCTTCTCCGGGCTTTAATTCCACTATTTTCCCGGTTAATTTACCGTTAACAACGCTGATTTCAACAATTGATTTCATTTTACCGGTTTCATCGTCAATAGTTTTCCAACGACCCTCAACTCCTGATTGAGCAAAACCTACTACAGAAATTGCTATTCCAGCAACAAGAACAAAAAAACACTTCTTCATTTGTAATCGCTTTATTGGTTTGTACCTAATTTATTTGATTTTACGGCTAATTGTATCTTCTTTTTAGAATTCCAATTATCGAATCATCACACAAAATAAGAAAAATATTGAAGTGTTGATAGTCACGGGGTGACTTAAATTAAAATAATCCAAATAAACAAGCGATTTTCATTTAGTAAGCTAATGTTGTTGACTTAAGCCCAAAGTATTTTTTGCCGGTTTCATTCTATTGCTCTCATTTACTTGATTTATTTAAAATTTCCGTTTTCGGCGCATGAACCGTTTGTAGTCGTAATTAGAATAACTGCTTGCGCCGATAATTATTTACCAATAATATACCCGGTGCGCTGCACCGGGCTGAGTTTTTTCAGGCTTGCAGCCTGATTCCATACAATTTCGAATTCTGAATTCTGAAATTGAAGACTATTCAAATAATTGGAAAAATAATAATACTTAATACAACGTTATTGTTTGTCACCCCGTGACTTGAGAAAACAAAAATTTATTTCTGAGCCTTAACTCTTATCCACGGGAATATTAATAGTACTATGATTCCAGCCGTAATAAAAGCTACTCCCAGCCCGGCATTATCAGCCAATATTCCTAATAAAAAGGCAAATAGGGCAGATGCTATCGATTCCAATAGCGATTGGGAGGACAAACCAGTAGCGAGAATATTTGGAGTAAGGGTGTCGGCTACGGCTGAAATACCCACTGGTTTCCTCAAGTTTTCAATCACATAAAGGAACAGGAATAGTATGGCTGCCACTACCGGAATCTGGTTTTTTACCAACAAACCAACGGCAATTGAAATAAATGCCCCCAAAACAAGGGTTATATTTATTGTGCGGCCCAGCGTTCCAATCCAGGCAGTAATTTTGCCGGAATTACGGGTAGTTACCGCTGTGATAGAATAAATGATGAAGTAAATAATACCGATGGCAACAGTCGATTTATTTTCGGGCGATACGCCGGGAGCCAAGGAAATAGCTAAAACGGCCATTACCAGAATGGGTTGAAGGTAATCTTTTGACGCTTTGAACAAACCTCCATAAAGGGCTAAATTGCCGAATAACCGGAATAATGTTACCTGCCGAAAAGCCATTTTAATTGATGCCCAAACTTCTCTAAGTTTAGATGAAACAGAATCCGTATTGTTTTGAATTTCTCCATCGAGCTCTTTGGGATAGGTGGCGATTAATATAAAATCGGCTATATAAGGCAAAATTGAGAGCAGGAATACCGCCTGGTAATTACCCGATATAAGCACGATGGCAGCGGCTAGTAGCGAAGATAGGGCAGAACCCATTTGCGACCATGAACGGGTATGACCATAGTAGGCCACTTTTTGGTTTTCCCATCCGTTTAATTTCAAATATGTAAATATCATGGCCTTATGGGTTCCTCCCCGAAACGACTCCCCAAATGCGAAACTGACCATGGCTAATATAAAAAACCAAAATCCACTGAACAGATAAAATACAGCAAAGGAGACAATGTACGATGAAAAAGCCATGAGCATGGTGCGCTTGCGACCAATAATATCTGCCATAATTCCGGTGGGTATTTCCAAAATATTGATACCCACTTCGCGCACAGCATACAATATTCCAATTTGGGTATAGCTCATTCCTTTATCTAAAAAATACAAAATAAGGAATGGCTCAAAGAACCGCAGGTTTTTGAAAAACCCGTACAGGCTGAATTTATAGTATTGCAGGTCTTTGATGAAGTGTTGCATGGAGTAATAGACGTTAGATTTTGAGAAATGAGATGTAAGACAAAACGCATTTTATTACCTACCTCGTGCAGGCTCTAATAATAATGAGTATAGTAAATTTCCGCCATGCCTTTAATCACTAAATAACCAACTAGTTATAACTATTTACGAAACTAGAGGTAGTATAAAGGTACCGAATTGAAATTATATTTCAAACAATCAATAATGCGGTTAACATAAAAATAATTATGGCACGATAGTTGTTTTTTTGCAACCGGACGTCCAATTTTTACTGTAATTCTTAAATTTTAAAAACTTAATTAGTATGAAAAAATCATTTTTAGTATTTAGTTTTTTAACGGCAACCGTGTTTGTAATGGCTCAGGAAGCAACCAAACAAAGGGAGGTTGGATTGGTGTTCAATAACCTCGATAGTTTTGGAATAACCTATAAAACAGGGACCAATCAATCGATGTGGAGGTTTAATACAATGACAATTTCGGGTAATGTGGCTAACTCTAAACAAGACAGTAGCGAAAGTAGGAATCACCAAAATGGATTTTATGTAGAAGCAGGGAAAGAGTTTAGAAAATTAATTGCAGAAAATTTTGAATTCCGATATGGAGCTGATTTATTTTTTCACTACTCTAAATCTAAAAATGATTATAATGATAAAACGGTAGCGAATAATGATCGGATTTTGGAAAATAGTAATTATACGCCAGGAATTAATCTGGTTTTTGGATTCAATTACATAATTCATGATAAACTCGTGTTAGGTGCAGAGGTAATGCCCTATTTCAGCTACTATACAACAGTTAGTAAAGTAACACCTGACGACCCAAATGTAGATGTGATTAAAAGATCCGGTTTTAGCTATGGTTTATCCAACTCCTCAGCCATGCTATCGGTAAGTTACCGGTTTTAGGAAATTACCTCGTAATTTTTTTTGAATGCAATCCTAACAGGTTTTTAAAACCTGTTAGGATTTTTTAAATTTAATAACCCATTCCAACGCCTGCCGCAAATTTTTTACCACCGGGTTACCGTTTATTTGCAACCGTTCCGCCGATTGATGACCTGTAGCCACTAGCAAACATTGGCAACCAAGTTCATTGGCGACTTCCACATCGTGGAGGGTGTCGCCAATGAGTAACGTGTTTTGCGGCGAAATCTGTTTTTGTAAAAACAACTCTTTTGCCCGATTCACCTTGCCATGTGCATATTGGTCCTGAATTCCTGCTATTTGTTCAAAGTAATCGAAAACATGGAGGTTTTTTACTGCGGCAATCAAAGACTCTTGCTCCATAGCCGATAGAATTAGTTGCCGGTAGCCTAATTCCTTGAGTTTATGGAGTACCGGAATGGCATCGGGGAACAAACCGGCCTGAGGAAGAAGCCGGTGGTATTGTTCCATAAATTCCAGTGCCGGTATTTCAAAAGGTTCTTTGGTGAAATCGAAACCCAGTTGGGCGTAATAGGTTTTCACCGGGAAAGTAAAAACACGTCGGTATTTTTCTTCGGTCAGCAATGGCAATCCCCTTTTCACCAGCAGCCGGTTCATGGCATCAATACAAATAATCTGGTCATTGAGAAGGGTTCCGTTCCAGTCCCATAGGATTAGTTCAAAGTGAGGTTTTTTATAGAGCATAAAACAATTATTACCGCCTAAAGAGGCGGTGATCCGCTATTTCAAATCATAAATTTCAATACTTGACTCTAATCCAAGAATCATTTTATTGCCAACCAGGAATGCTTGTTTGGGTGATTTGCCTTCAGGTAATGGCATTTCCCCGGTTTGATGGCTTTGCCAATGATAGGTCAATAATTTATTGCCTGAGAGCCAAACCAAAGTTTGATTGGTAATACTCAAATTTTTAACTTGTTCCAACGCTAAGGAATTGAGATAGGTTCCAAAATAATCGAATAGTAGGATTTTGTGAGAGGCCACAACAAATAATTTTTGTTCGCATTCCAAAATCTCGGTTACGGTGTTGCCGGTAAACCAATCGCTCAGACATTGGGTTTGACGGTCGGAAACCCGTTGGTCGGTAAAATGGTTCACGGTTTGTTGCACCGGATTCCACAGCCAAAATCCTCCATCGGAAGAGGTGCAGGCCAAAGAAGCTTCAAAACCAGCCATTTCATAGATATCCAACCCACCGGTTATTTCGATTAAATTGTGATCTAAAAAAACCAAAGCATTGCTTTCGCGATAAAAAACAAGAATTTTTAATGGATTGGTTGCATCGATAGCACCAATATTTCCCAGGCGATTGTTGACGTATTTTTGTTTGAAATTACCCTGAGCATCATGTTTCATTAGTTCGGCATCGTTTACCATATATATTTGTCCGTAAACATCGGTGCCCAAAAAATCATACTTAGCCGTTGATAGAATCAAAGTCTGGCTATGAACAAATTCAATTCCAAGAAAGAATAGGACTAATAAACTTGTTTTTTGAATCACAGCTTAATTTTTGTTGGAAGCATGTTTAAAATGTCATCAATAAACTCCCGGTTGTTGGCCAAACGGGGTATTTTATGTTGGCCACCTAATTTTCCTTTTTGTTGTAACCACAGGTGGAACGTTCCTTTTGGGATGCTTTTAATGCGAGGCATATCTAAGTTATAACTCTTAAATCGTTTGGCTTCATAATCGGAGTTTACGTTTTTCAATGCATCGTCGAGTATGTAGGTAAAATAATCTAAATCAGCGGGTTCTTTCTCAAATTCAATAAGCCACTCATGGGCTCCTTGTTTGCCAATTTCCATATAAACTGGTGCCGCCGTGTATTCATTAATTTCGGCACCCGTTTTCTGACAAGCTATTCCCAGTGCTTTTTCGGCATTGTCAACAATTAATTCCTCGCCAAAAGCATTGATAAAATGACGGGTACGGCCGGTTATCAGAAACTTATGAGGAAAGGTCTGAGTAAACTTTATGGTGTCGCCAATAATGTAACGCCACAATCCGGCATTGGTTGAAATTACCAAGGCATAATTTACATTGGGTTGTACTTCATTAATTTGCAGCGTGGTGGGGTTTTTATTCCCTATTTCATTAACCGGTATGAATTCATAAAAAATACCATAATCAAGCATTAAAAGCATCGCCGGGTCGTTCGGATCATCTTGAATTCCAAAAAAACCCTCCGAGGCGTTATACGTTTCCAGATAATGCATGTTGGGATTACCTATTATCTGATGATATTGTGATTTGTAAGGGTCAAAACTTACGCCGCCATGAATGAAAAGCTCCAAGTTTGGCCAAACTTCCATAATGGTTTTGGCACCGGTTATCTCGAGTATTCTTTTCAGTAAAACCAAGGTCCATGAAGGAACGCCAGAAATACTGGTAACGTTTTCGGGAATGGTTGCCTGAGCCATTTGCTCCAGTTTCTCTTCCCAGTTTTCCATTAAAGCAATGGATGTTTTAGGGGTGCGTAAAAACTCAGCATAAAAAGGAAAATTTTCTATCAAGATAGCTGATAAATCGCCAAAGTACGATTCATTGCTAAAATTGTTTATTTTATGACTTCCTCCAATAATGAGCCCTTTTCCTTTAAGTACTCTGTTATCAGGATACAACTTCTCGTTAAAATACATCACATCTTTTCCACCCCTGAAATGGCAATTGTCGAGCGCTTCTTGGGTTACTGGAATAAACTTGCTTTTATCACTGGTGGTTCCGCTCGATTTGGCAAACCATCGAATTTCACCTGGCCAAAGCAGGTTTTTTTCTCCATTCCTCAATTTCTCCACATAGAATTTTAAATCATCGTATTCTTGTAAAGGAACTTGTTTACAAAAAGTGTTATAATTTGAAATGTTTTCAAACCCGTATTGAGTGCCCCACCAAGTGTCGCGGGCAACATCAAGTAGTTGCATCAAGGTATCGCGCTGCACATTTCCCGGATATTCGCGAAACAGATTAATTTCGTTCATCCGTTTTATCGTTAACCAATTAACAATTCCTTTTAAAAGTGGCATCTGAAGTCTGTTTTTTCAAAGATAATTTTTTATCAAGTCGTTTCTTCATTTTTTATAAGATAATTGATAACTATCAAACAGAGAATAAATCAGAAAGCCGGAAGCGTTCAGATAATGCCAATAAAAAACGAACCATTGGCAGCGCCAATGGTTCGTTTAATTCTAATGCAATATACTAAAAGGAGATGTATTACTGCTAGTTATAACCAGCAGCATGCAATAAATCGACGACCTGTTTTTTACTTATGTAAAAACTTAGTTACTTCTTTAAAAATATCGTTTCCGTTTGCAAAGAGCAATAAGGCAAGTAACAAGAAAATGCCAACCATTTGAGCATATTCCATAAACTTTTCGCTCGGTTTGCGACGTGTTACTACTTCGTATAACACAAACATTACGTGGCCGCCATCCAACGCTGGAATGGGTAAAATATTAAGTATAGCCAACATAATGCTCAGAAATCCTGTAAGGTTCCAAAACGACTGCCAATCCCATTCCGAAGGAAAGATTTTGCCAATGGATATAAAACCGCCCAAGGACTCGTAAGCCTTTGTATCAGGATTAAAAAGCAGTTTAAACTGTTTCAAATAATCCTGTCCAACCTTGATTGATTTTTTTATTCCTGCGGGAATGGCTTCTATAAAGTTATATTCAATTTTTTTGAGTTCAAAAACCTTTATAAATTCCGGAGCTACACCAAGCAAACCACTTTCGGGGATTGTTATTGCTGTGGTGACGGTATCGGTTCCACGGGCATAAGTCACGGTGGTTTTTTTGTTTTTGAAATCCTTAATGGCTGTTTTGAACTGGTCAAAATATAGGGTTGGGATGGTATCGATACCTAAAATCTGATCGCCTACTTGCAAGCCCACCTCTTTTCCAGCCGATTCTTTAGCAAAATCGGCAATATAAAAAGGAAACCGGGGCATAATAAACGGCTCCCCTTTAATAAGCCGGGGAACCAATTCCGTAGGGATGTTTACCTCTATTGGTTCACCGTTTCGCTCCACTTGAATGGTTTTGGCTTCATTCAATAGAATATAGGCAACAATCCCGGTCGATTTATCGATGGTGTTATGGTCGATGCTAATTAGCTTATCTCCGTTTTTCAGGCCAATATCCAAGGCTGCACTATCGCAAACAATGCCGTATTTCATGTTTTCCACCGGAAGGTATTCTTCTCCCCAGGTTTTTAAAACCGCAGCATAAATAAGAACGGCTAAAAGCAGGTTAAAAACAACCCCACCCACCATTATCAATAATCGTTGTCCTTTGGTTTTTGAGCGGAATTCATCAGGTTTTGGAGGCAGTTTCATTTGCTCCTTATCCATACTTTCATCAATCATTCCGGCAATTTTAACATAACCACCCAATGGCAGCCACCCAATTCCGTATTCGGTATCACCTTTTTTAAATTTGAATAACGAAAACCAGGGATCGAAGAAAAGGTAAAATTTCTCAACCCGCGTTTTAAAAAGCTTTGCAAAAAAGAAATGTCCAAATTCGTGAACAATCACAAGGATAGACAAGCTCAACAATAACTGTGATACTTTTATAACTATTTCCATTCTTTATTTATTTCTGTTTTATTTAATAAACGATTGTGCCAATGATCTTGTTTCTGTATCGGTAGCCACATAATCGTGATAGGTGGGTTTTGGAACAAACCACATGCCATTCATAGCACGTTCAATAAGGGTTGGTATTTCCAGAAATCCAATCTTTTCTTTTAAAAAAGCAGCTACTGCTATTTCATTGGCTGCGTTGACAATTGCTGGCATATTTCCTCCTTTCTCAAGGGCTAAATATGCTAAGGCAAGGCATCGGAATGTAGCCAAATTTGGCTGCTCAAATGTCAGGTTTGGGTAGAAATTAAAATCCAATCGGGAAAAATCGGATTTCCAACGATCAGGAAAGCTCAGTGCATATTGAATAGGAAGTTTCATGTCGGGTAACCCCATTTGAGCTTTAATGCTGCCATCGGTAAATTGAACCATACTATGAATGATGCTTTGCGGATGCACCACCACCTCAATCTGATGGTTTTTAACCCCAAATAGCCACTTAGCCTCAATAACTTCAAGCCCTTTGTTCATCATGGTAGCCGAATCGATAGTAATTTTAGCTCCCATAGTCCAATTGGGATGCTTTAACGCCTGGGCTAAAGTAACGTGCTTAAGCTCATCCATGGTTTTGCCTCGAAACGGACCACCGGAGGCTGTTAAAATAATCTTTTCAATTTTATCGGGTTCTCCCGATAGGCATTGGAATATGGCTGAATGTTCCGAATCAACAGGAGTAATAAAAACCTGATTTTCCTGAATCAATTGGGTAATTAAATCGCCGGCAACAACCAAGGTCTCTTTATTGGCCAAGGCTATATTTTTATGAGCTTCAATAGCTTTAATGGTTGGCAACAACCCCGAATATCCAACCATGGCAGTAACAACCATATCCACGGTACTCATTTGCACTACCTGGTTCAAAGATTCTTGCCCGGCAAAAATCTTAATGTCAAAAGGTGTTAATGCTGCTTTTACTTTTTGATATTGACTTTCATCAACGATTACTACTGCATTCGGATTAAACTCGATGGCTTGTTTTATTAGCAAGTCAGCATTAGTATTAGCGGTTAATACTTCTACTGATAATTCTTTGGGATGGGCTTTTACTACTTCTAAGGTTTGCGTTCCTATTGAGCCGGTAGATCCAAGTATAGCAATATGTTTGGGTGGTGTATCCATGTATTAAAAAACAATATAATCACGGGGGTTAAGTGGTTTACCACCATGCCAAATTTCAAAATGGAGGTGAGGTCCGGTGGTATATTCTCCGGTATTACCAATAATTGCAATCGCTTCTCCGGCCTGAACTCTATCGCCAATTACTTTAAGCAGTTGGCTATTGTGTTTGTAAAACGAAATCAAATCGTTGCGGTGCTGAATTTCTATAACATATCCAGCTTCCAAAGTCCAACCGGCAAATATAACAGTTCCATCCAGAACGCTTAAAATGGGTTCATTTAGGTTCGATACGATATCAATTCCATAATGGGTTCCTGCTGCATTAAATTCATTGGTAAGTGCTCCTTTAAGCGGGCAATAAAAGTGAAGTTTATTAATCTCAATTCTCCTTTCAACTGGGGTATTACTCGATTTCACGTTGTAGCGCTCTTCCTCAACAATCTGATTTTCTAAAACAGAATCGAATTTTTGAGCGTTGTTATTTATAGGTCGGAGAGCCTTAACAGAATCAGAAGTTCTGTAATGGGGCAATGTTTCCTCCCCTTTTAGAATATTCTGAATGTTGGCAATATAGTTGTCGCGCATTTTAATTTGATGTTCGAGCGAATCAACCATTAGTGTGTTTTTCATGTAAAGCCAGCGGATATTTCCATCCGGATAACCCGGAATGTATTCCCGTAAAGGAGTAAATGAGACCAGCACAATTCCTAAAGAAACCAGCACAATTCCAATTAGACCCATCCATGCTATTAAATTCATCCGGGTAAGAACCGTGTACCAAACGTCTTCTAAAGTGCTTTCATTCAGTATCACCAAACGATAGCGGTCTTGCATTTTCTGAATAAAATTTTTAAGGCCGGCAAATTTTTCCATCAAAAATTATTTAATCGTGCAAAGATAAAAAAGTTTGCCACTATTCTGCCAATCAAAATTTTAAGGTGTTTAGAATTGAATAATTTACGTCCTACTATACCGATGTTAGCAGAAAATTGAAAGACACCGTAAATCAGATAAAATTTAAAATTTGTTTTAAAATTGACTTTGATTGCTAATGAGAAACATTTTAAAACGATATAGCTTTGTTTCGACCTGCAATTGAAAATATTATGACAGATTTTATCAAACTTCCAGAGCCTCAAAAAGATCTTGATTTCCCATTAATGAAAGCGATCGAAAAACGTCGGACAAATAGAAAATGGCAAGATTCAGAGCTTTCAATGCAAGAAATTTCAAATTTATTGTGGGCTGCTTGTGGAATTACGCATATAGAGTCAAACAGAAGTAAAAGTAGAAGGTCTGCTCCATCTGCCTGTAACTCACAGGAGATTAAAGTTTATATTGCGCTATCAGACGGAGTTTACGTTTACCAGGAGAAAAATCATCAAATGATTAGAGTTCTCAATAAAGATATTAGAGAAAATATTGGGTCACAGAAAATGATGCGTTCTGCTCCTGTCGGATTGATTTACGTTTCGGATTATACAAGACTAAAAACATTTCATTTCAAAGATGATGAACGAAAATGGTTTACTTCAGCAGCCGATACAGGTTTTATAAGTCAAAATGTTTACTTGTATTGTGCCGCATCCAATTTAAGTACAGTAATACTTGGATTAGTTGACAGAGAAAAATTACACAAGCTGATTGGACTAAATGAAAATGAAAAAATTATTTATACACAAGTTGTTGGAAAATCATTGAACGATTTATAAGTTAATAAAACCTATATGTCAATTGGGGTTTCCGTGCGGACAACAAAGTTCACAACCCGCAATCCCCAACTACATATATTACCGAACGAAAAGATTGATTTCTTGAATAAGATTGTAGAGATGGTTAGGTTGGTACAGATATGAATAAAAAGAGGAAGTTTTATAAAACAAAAAACCCGGCTGTTTACCGGGTTTCTTTTGTAGCGGGGACACGATTCGTGTTTGTTTTAATATATATTGAATATCAATTATTTATGTTTTGAATTTACATCCAAAACACTCGAATTGAAGCCTTTTTGTATCAGTTTTTGTATCATTCAATTATTGGGTTATTTGTATTTTACCCGACTTGAACATCTCCACCAGCTCGGTTAATTCCTTTATACGGTGCCTTTGTTCCGTAATCAAATCTTCCTTGGCTTGTAGCAAAAGTTTCAAATCGGGGTTGTAACTATTGTTATAATTTGCCACTGATTCTTTAACTATTGTTGGAATTCGTTGTTCATTATCGTTTACATACCAATCTTCAAAAAAGCGGCTAATATGGGTTTGGGTTACTAAGCAGAAATTCTCTAAGAATGAAACTTTTACACTCTTGTTTTCCATTGCCTGGTTGAATCCAGTATAACTTATTCCGGATTCTCTAAGAATTTCGCCTTTCGATCTTTCAGCCTTATTTATGATTGCTTCAAACAATTTGTAATCCATTGTATATAAGTTTTATATGATTATTATTAAAAATAATTGTAATATAAGTTGTAAAACATTAGTTGTAATTAAAACTTTTTCTTTATACTTGTACTATAAATATAAAGCATATTTATAAATAAAACTTATCATTTAAACAAAACCTTGACAAAATGAGCTTTAAAGACTATTTCAAAAATGAAGAACTTTCGTTCTCTGATTTTTTTGAAAAACTTAAGAAATCAAACCCACATGTCGAATTGCGTAAGGCTTGCATTGAAGCTACCGGAATGCCAGATGTGACATTTTGGTATAAACTCCGCGAAAATAAATTTGATGAACAGGAAAAAGAGCAAATAGCTAAAGTAGTTGGTAGACCCGTTAAAGAACTGTTCCCATGTTAGTCGAATTTTTTAAGGATCCATCGGGACGTAATTTGGTAATTAACGACCTAACTAAAGATGAATTCCGAATCTTCAATAACGAAGATAAAGAGGTGATAAACCTAATTACCGACAAAATTGAGGAGGATTATCCTGAAGCATACGAACGGTTAAAGCAGCACTATTGGAACGGTGCTGAGCGTAAATATATGTTGGTAGCACGTTTCCTACGTTGCAACTTCTCAAAAAACGACCATGAACCAGACATTGATGATGATGGAAACCTATGCCTTGAAAGGGTTGAATGCCCATTGAAAGGGTTATTTTGCAAAGATTATCAGGTAATATGCGAACCAAAATTAAATACTACCATCAGCGACCGCGAAAAAGATGTGGCCATACTTTATGCCACTGGACTAAGTGTTGAAGAGGTTGGAGAACGTCTTTTTATTTCGCCAAATACTGTGCGCAACCACCGTCAGCGTATTTTCAAAAAATTGAATATTCATGCCAAGTCCGATTTAGTGAATTGGGCATACAAAAATAAACTAATGTAAACGTGCTCTCCCCAGAGTCTCAAAAATCACTTCTATGGAAACCAGTAAAAAAATTTACATTGCCGGTAAAGTTACCGGCGAAGATTACCAAAAATGCTTAGACAAATTCCGTGCAACTGAAGAACTGTTAACCGAATTTGGATTCCTACCTATTAACCCAATGAAGATTGTGCCACAAGGAACTCCTTGGCAAGATTCAATGGACATTTTAAAGCCCCATTTAAGAAATTGCGACACAGTATTATTCTTACCCGATTGGAAGGATAGCGATGGAGCGGCCCAAGAACGCGATTGGGCGGTTATGTACGACAAAAGAATAATTGATTATGCCGATTTGTATGGCGAAATAGTGGAAAATGTTTCCACAACCTAGCCTATCAATGCTGGCGGTTATTGAAAGCCATATCCGTACCCTAGAATTTGCTTTTTGCAGGGTATACCCAACCATCGATTTTCAATTAAAACAGCAAATTGAAGTTGAATTAGGCCATGCTTATCATTCAAAAATGCTAATCATAAAAAACTATTGTTATGACAATAACTGCCAGCACACGCAAAATTATCCGTCGAAACTCTATCAAGAAAGTTCTGCGCGAACGGATGAATATCCAAATGCAACAGATACGGCAAACTTGGAAGTGCCCCAACTGTGGGAATACCATATTTGAACAGAATTGGTACCGCCAGTTACCCCTTCAGGGCAATGTCGTTTGCCAGAGCTGCGAATAATCTTATAAAAATTCAAATAATAAAACCAGTAAAAATGAGAACACTACAAATTGAAGAAAAAACAGCGAGAAAGTTGTACAAAGATGCCTCTCCGGAGTTCAAAGCAACTCTAGAAGATTCATTTGGCAAAGAGTTTTTCAACGGTAAAATTACCGATAGAATTAAAACCTACGCCGATGCCTGTGCCGAGCTCGGAGAAAGCCCCATGGATGACGATGAATTAAAGGAAATGGGCTTTACCGATGACGAAATCAATTACCGAAAAATTAAAACAATTACCAAGGCATTAAATGAAGATAAGGTTATTGACTGGAACAACCCCAATCAAAAAAAATGGGTACCATGGTTCGATTTGTCCTCTTCGGGCTTCGTGTTCCGCGATGCGGCTTACCGCTGTACGGCTGCGACTGCGGGTTACGGCTCTCGCCTTTGCTTTGCAAGCGAAGAACTGGCCACGTACGCGGGCAAGCATTTTATCGATATCTGGAACGATATCCTGAGTAAATAAAAAAAATAGGTTGCTTGTTTTTGAGGGTTGTCCTCTTCGGGCTTCGTGTTCAACGATACGAATTACAACTATACGAATGCGAATGCAGGTAACAGCTCTCACCTATGCTAAAAAAGATATCAAAAACAGGAACCTTGCCCCTTGGCAAAAAACAACCTTTCAAAAGGTGCCGGTAGCGCAAGCGAAGGCTCCAATTAGAAAAGCAAAGAAAAAATGAAAAGAAAAGGAAATTTGTTCGGTATTATCTGCAGTATTGAAAACCTTCAACTGGCATACGGTAAAGCACGGAAAGGCAAGGTAAATACCTACGGTGTTAAACTATTCGAAAAGCACCTCGATGAGAACCTGAACCGGCTAAACCTTGAATTAATGGCGGGAACCTACAAGACTTCGGAATACAGCATTTTTAAGATTTACGAACCCAAAGAACGGATAGTTTACCGTTTACCGTTCCGCGACCGGGTGGTGCATCATGCCATTATGAATGTTTTGGAAGATTTGTGGGTTTCTGTTTTTACCGCCGATACCTATTCCTGCATAAAAGGCCGTGGCATACATGGGGTATTAAAGCACCTTAAAAGAGATTTAAACGATGTTGAAAATACCCGGTATTGCCTAAAAATGGATGTACGGAAGTTCTATCCAACAATCGACCACAGCATATTAAAGCAAATAGTACGAAAAAAGATTAAGGATAAACAGCTCCTGGTACTGCTCGATGAAATAATTGACTCGGCTGAAGGCGTTCCCATTGGTAACTATTTAAGCCAGTTCTTTGCAAATCTGTACCTGTCGTATTTCGACCATTGGTTGAAGGAAGAAAAAGGAGTTAAATACTACTACCGGTATGCCGACGATATGGTTATCTTATCAGCAACTAAGCCTTCTTTGCACACTTTATTGGCCGAAATAACCGAATACATGCAAAGCAAACTCAACCTTGAATTAAAGCACAATTACCAGGTATTTCCGGTTGATGCCCGTGGAATCGATTTTGTTGGCTATGTATTCTTTCATACCCACATCCTGATGCGAAAATCAATAAAACAACGGTTTTGCAGGCGGGTTGCCAAGCTCGATAAAAAGAGCATCGAACCCAAAGAGTACAAGAAAAGGATTTGCTCCTACATAGGTTGGGCCAAACATTGCAATTCAAAACACTTATTAAAAAAGCTTATTAAAAATGAAAAAATTCTCTGATTTCAATATAAACACCCTTGAAAACAAAAACATATTTCCGGTACCGGTTATCTCCATCGAGGAGGTAACCAATTGCGAAATAGAGGTAATTGATTATGAAGCTGATGTGAAAACACGGCACGGTGATGGTAGGAGCATCGTTAAGGTAAAATTCGATGGAATGGAGCGTAAATTTTTCACCAATGCAACTCCCATAAAAGAGGCATTAGGTAAGATATCCAAATCTGATTTTCCATTCATTGCAACCATCAAGCAGCAGCGTTTTGGCAGTGGAAGCGGTAAAACCTTTTATTTCACCTGATTTAGCAAGACATCCCATGAAAATATTTTACATTGATCTATTCTCAGGAGCCGGTGGAACCACAACCGGAATCCATTTAACAAATAACCCAAATATTGAGGTGGTAGCATGCGTCAACCACGATGCATTGGCCATTGAAAGCCATAAAGCCAATCACCCGAATTGCTTGCATTTTGTGGAAGATGTTCGTGATATGAAGGTTATTAAAGCACTGGCAAACTTAGTTCGTAAACTCCGCAACGATAATCCGGATTGCATTATAATTATATGGGCCAGCCTTGAATGTACCAACTACAGCAAAGCAAAAGGTGGCATGCCACGAGATGCTGATAGCCGCACCCTTGCCTATTCACTTTACGATTACAACGCCGAATTGAATCCAGATTTTGTTATGATTGAAAACGTTCGTGAATTCATGAGCTGGGGACCATTGGACGAAAGCGGAAGACCGTTGAATAAATTGAATGGCCGCGAATACATTCATTGGGTTAAAAAAATGTGCAGCTATGGTTACGATTTTGATTATAAGATACTCAATAGCGCCGATTTTGGAGCCTATACAAGCCGCGAACGGTTCTTTGCCCAATTTGCCAAAGATGGTTTGCCCATAGTTTGGCCGGAGGCAACCCATGGCAAAACCGTAAACAAAGGAAGCCTTTTTGAAAACACATTAAAACTATGGAACCCGGTACGCGAGGTTCTTGATTTGGATGATGAAGGTACTAGCATTTTTAACCGAAAAAAACCATTGGTGGATGCTACACTGGAACGCATTTACGCTGGATTGGTGAAGTTTGTGGCGGGGGGTGAAGCTAAATTCATGGTGAAATATAATTCCATGAATATAAACGGAAAATATAAAGCACCAGGTATTAATGAACCGTGTCCGGTTATTTCTACACAAAACAGATTGGGAATTGTTGATGCTACTTTTTTGACCAAAAACTATTCCGGCCATCCAAAAAGCAAGGCAATCAGCATTGAAAAACCATCGGGAGCAATTACAACAATTGATCATCATTCATTAGTAAAAGCATTATTTCTTACATCCTACTATGGAAAGAGTATCGGTGCCCAAAGTATTAAAGAACCTTGCCCAACGGTAACTACAAAAGATAGATTTGCATCCATATTTATTGATTACCAATATGGAAATGGTAAACCAAACGGTATAAATAAACCGGTTGGATCCATTACTGGCGTTCCAAAACTGAACATGGTAAAGTGGATAATGGATACGAACTTTAAAAATGTGGGTAGTTCATTAAATGAACCCAACCGGGTAATAACCGCATCGCACAAACAGCATTATTTATTAAACCCGCAATTCAACGACAAAGGCCGTGATTTAGATAGGCCGTGTTTTACCCTTATTGCCAAAATGGACAAACGGCCACCCTACATTGTGCAAACAGAAACCGGCCGTCCTTCCATTGAAATAACCAATGCCGATTCACCCATAATGGTAAAAATCAAGAATTTCATGGTGGCATATGGTATCATCGATATTAAAATGCGGATGCTCAAAATATTGGAACTGTTAAAAATACAAGGTTTTCCTGAAGGGTATATTTTAAAAGGTTCGCAAGCCAACCAAAAAAAGTTTATCGGTAATGCCGTGGTTCCTATGGTAGCCAAAGCCATTGCCGAAGCAAATTCAAAAGCCCTTATGAATGTAACCTCTAAAAAGCAAATTGTATGAGAACCCCAATTACATATTATGGTGGAAAACAAAAAATGGCTAAAAGAATAGTTGGTATAATACCACCGCATAAAATTTATTGTGAGCCCTATTTTGGGGGTGGTGCAGTTTTTTTTGAGAAAGAACCATCATACCTTGAGGTAATCAACGATAACAACCAAAAATTAATAAATTTCTTCCTGCAGATGCGCGATAATTTTGAAGAGCTTCAGGAACTAATTGAAACAACTCTTCATTCCGAATTCTTATATAGAAAAGCCAAGGATATTTATTGCGGTAGAATTGAATTTACTGATGTCCAATTGGCTTGGTCGGTTTGGATTACTACAAACATGAGTTTTTCCGGTTCAATTCATGGTGGATGGAAATGGTGTAATGGAACTGCGGGTAGTCATTCCGGCCGGTATATGAATGGGAGGAAAATTGAGTTTCAATTATTGAATAACCGTTTAAAAAATATTCAAATATCATCCCGGGAGGCGCTCCGTGTTATAAAAGACCGAGATACCAAAGAAACAGTATTTTATCTTGATCCTCCTTATCCCGGATTTTACCAAGGTCACTACAAAGGATTTACCATGCTTGATTTTTTTAGGCTGCTGGAATTCATTTCAGATATTAAGGGAAAATTCATCCTATCAAATTACTGGAGTCAAACCCTCAAGTATTTTATTCTAAAAAACAACTGGAAATTCGAAAGCCATAAAATAAATATTAAGGTCGCAAACCGAATTAAAAATAATTACCGGACCGAAATACTGGTCTATAATTTCGTTCCGGAACGAAATAATAAAGAATATCAATTACATCTGGAATATAAAAATTAACGGTATAGAACTCAACCCATGTACGTAGAACAACAAACCATATTAGATGCCACCAATGGCGGCCTTGAAATTATCATCCACTATTATCCACAGGCACGTGAGGCTCATGCCGGTAGCCGTAAGGAATTCAAAATACGCGATGAGCGTTCGGCATCGGCCAGGTTAAAGCAATTACCCGACAAAAACTGGGTAGTTACCGACTTTGGCGACGACAGCACCCCGCGCAATGGAATCTTGGTATGCATGAAGGAAGAGGGCATAGAATTCCGCGAAGCCATTATTATGCTCGCTGGTCGTTACAACATTGGCGGATTAAAACCAGAAACACATCAATCGGCATTCGAAAAGCGCGATGCCAAACCCGACGAAGAGGAAGGAGCCTATTATTACGACATTAAGGATCAGCTTTCGGTAACCGATTATCGTGAGATTTTTCCCAATTACGATGAAAAGAATAAAGAACGCTTTGATGGGGTATTAAAGAAATTCAGGGTGCATGCCTTAAAATCGTTCACCCAAATAAAGGACCGTAAAGCCCTGGTTACATCGAGCACCGAAAACTACCCCATATTTTTGATTGAGCATGATGGGTTCCAGAAAATTTACCAGCCTTGCAACCCCGAAAAGCAATATCGCTTTAGGTATGTTGGTAATCGGCCAAAAGATTATATAAATGGTTTGGTGCAATTACGCAAAGCGTATGAGGCTTTTAGAGACGAACAGATTAAGGAAGTTAAAGCCGAAGGCAAGGAGGAACCTGCCAACTGGGAAATTAAAAAGCTTGATTCTGTAATTATTGCATCGGGCGAACGCGATTCGTTTAACGTGGCCAGTTATGGATACCATGTTATTTGGCTCAATTCCGAAACCGCCTCCCTGTTACCCAAAGATTTTAAAGAAATAAAGAAATACTGTAACGAAGTTTATGCGCTACCAGACATTGACAGCACGGGTCGTAAAGCAGGTTTAAAATTAGCCCTTCAGTATTTAGAAATACGTATTATTTGGTTGCCTCAAAAAATGTTGCGTTTCCGTGATAACCGGGGCAAACCACGCAAAGATTTTAAGGATTTTATTGAGCTGTACCCAAAAATTGAAGACTTTAACCAGCTTTACCGTTCGGCCATTCCGTTGCAGTTTTGGGATATATCGTACTCAGATAAAGGCGTTAAGTACTACTTTAATAACGAACAGGCATATGCTTTTTTAAGTGCGAACGGTTTTTACCGCATCGAGAACAAAAACGAGAAAGAGGGATTCTCATTCATTAAAATTGAAGGCAACATTGTAGAAATTATACGTGCAAACCGTGCAAAAGAATTTGTACTGCAGTTCCTAAGGCAAAACCACCATCCGGTAGATTTAATAAACCTCATTCACAAAACCACCCAAATGAGCGAAAACCAGTTGGCGGGCATCCCGAAAACGGAAATTGACTTTACCGATTTTGATGCCAAAACACAGTTCATGTTTTTCGAAAACAAAACGTGGGAAATAACCCCAAACAAAGTAATTGAGCACAAAATTACCGATGTGGAACGATACGTTTGGGACGAAGAGGTGATTAAACACAAAGTAGTAAGGCAGGAACCTACATTTATAGCCACCAAAACCAAAGATGGGTTCAATATTGAGGTTAAAAGCACCGAAAGCAAGTTCTTCAGCTATTTAATTAATGCCAGCCGCATCCATTGGCAAATAGAACTGGAAACCCGTTTGGATTTGAAAACCAACAACCTTGAAGAGCTTACCAAATATAGAATTGAAAATAAATTCAAAATAGATGGTCCTCTGTTGGATGAGGAGGAAATTAAGGAACAAAAACAACATTTGCTTAATAAAATATTTGCCATCGGCTATTTAATGCACCGATACAAAGATGAAGCCCGTCCATGGTGTGTTTTTGCCATGGATAACAGGGTGAGCGACATTGGTGAAAGTCACGGACGGACGGGAAAAAGCTTTATGTTCAAATTTCTTAAAAACTTTATGAAAACGGTAATGCTAAGCGGACGTAACCCAAAGCTTACCGATAACCCGCACATTTACGACCGCGTGAATGAGTACACCAAACTCATTATTGTTGACGACAGCAACCAGTATCTGAACTTCAACTTCTTTTTTGGCGATTTAACCGGCGATATGACCGTGAACCCAAAAAATAACCAGAGTTATGAAATAAACTTCGAAAAATCGCCCAAGTTTTGCTTTTCATCCAACTATACACTGCGTGATATTGACCCCAGTACCGAAGCCCGTGTATTGTACACCGTATTTAGCGACTATTACCACGAGCAGACCACCAACAGCGACTACCGAGAAACCCGCAAGATATTCGACGATTTTGGTAAAACCCTTCACCGTGCCGATTACAGTGAACCTGAATGGAATGCCGATATAAACTTTCTGGCCGATTGCATCAGTTTTTACTTGAGTGTACCATCGCCCAACCGCGTTAATCCGCCAATGGACAATATTACCCGCCGCAACTTGCGCACCATTATGGGCGATACATTTAAAAACTGGGCCGATATCTACTTTTTTAAAGATACATCGGGCAAACCGGGAGCCAGCGAACAAAATTCATCGGCCATTGACGTGGAGATAAGCCGTCAGGAAGCCATGGAAGACTTCCTAAAATCGTCGGGCCAACGTAATTGGACTACAAACAAGTTCAGTAAAAGCATGCAAGCCTGGGCCGATTATACCGAATATGTAATAAGCCTGAATCCAGAGCACATGAAGAATTCATCAGGACGAATCTCAAAGTATATCGATGGCAAAACCACCGAAATGATATACGTACAAACGAAACCTTGGAACCCCGAAGATTTAACCAATGAGCGAAACACTGGAACAATTGAAGAACCTCCCTTCTGATTATGCCGATAAGGTGTACACCTTTTTGAAGAATGGGAAACAGGGAGCTAGTTATAACATGACAACCTTATGTATTGCCGAAAACCAGCCCACATTTATTGCCTTGGTAAAAGAATACATGGTCATGACACCATGGCAAGGTGGTTGGGAGTTTTTAGACGATTATAAGAAATTGAGAAGAGTAAATATTTTTTAAGAAAGGAGAATAACCATGGAAAAAATTAGTGTAAACGCAGAGTTTTTATTCAAGTTGTCCAGCAAAAAGGAATGGATAAACAGAGTTCCTGACATTTTACCTGAAAAAACAACCAAAGCCGAAGAATGGATTTGGATTGACAAAAACGGAAACTCGATGATCATTGGCGAAGATTTTCAGGCCGCCCAAGATATGGACAGCTATCCGGTTAAAGTATATCGGAAAATAAGAACTGCTGAAGCTTTTAAAAACATTAACCAATGTACACACTAAACAAACGCGAACTGGTATTGTGCCACGTATGCAAAGGCGAAGGTATTTTAGTTGATAATGAACACCGCGGACCGCTATCGAAACAAGAGATACTATTCTGCACCAACTGTAACGGCTATGGCCGCGAATATATGGTAACCAAAATAACCTACGAACCTTTTAAAAAATAGAATATGAAAAAAGAAACCCCCATATTGTTCAGCACCCCAATGGTTAAGGGTATTCTGAATAATAGTAAGAATCGCACCCGCCGAACCCGTGGTTTGGAGATAATTAACCAAAACCCCAATGATCGGAAATTTGATGCACCTTATTTTAGAACAGGATTCAAAAAAAGTGATAATGCTACTTTTGCTGAATTCATAAATAAAAAAGGTGAAACTATAAAATGCAAATTTCCATTCGGGGAAGTAGGTGATTTGCTTTGGGTGCGCGAATCGTTTGTAATTATACCACCCAACTATGTTTTTTATAAAGCAGATAAGGATAATTCTGCCGATATAAAATGGAAACCATCCATCCACATGCCCAAAGTTGCTTGCCGCATTTGGTTGGAAATAACCAACATTCGGGTTGAAAGGCTGCAAAGCATTACCGAAGATGATATTAAAAAAGAAGGCATTCGAATTCCTGTGACTAAATGCAATGGTATCGATACAATATTTTTGGAATTAGGTAAAGAGAATTCAGCGTTTAAATTTTTACCAAATTTTGAACCATCAAATATCGATTTGCAAAATTATGATATACTTTTTGCTTTATGGGCAGAATTATGGTGTAAAATAAATGGCAGAGAAAGTTGGGACCTTAATCCTTGGCTTTGGGTAATTGAGTTTAAACAAGTTACTAAACCCACCATCCATGAATAAAACAACCAACTTGGCCAATAGCCAACCAAACCAAAAAACCACTGCTGCCGAAAAGCGCTATGCAACAGCCTTGGTTTACCTACACAAAAACGGCATTAACATATACAGCCGTGCCGACGATTTTTACAGGCATGCCATTCAAATAGCCGCTGGCGTTAAAGTGGAAAAGGAGGTATAACATGGCATACAAGAATCAAAGAAAAAATAAGAAACATAGTGCCGAAATAAGACACAAAAAAGTGTGTGTAAAAAGAAGAACTATAATAAAAGGAAGAGGCAAAGCCCATACCCAATCCGAGATTGAATTATTATTAAAAAAGCAAGGATTAATTTAACCAAAAACCCAATTTATGAGTACAAAAATAGAATGGACCAACGAAACATGGAACCCAATTATAGGATGTTCCCCAGTTTCTCCCGGATGCAAAAACTGTTATGCCGAAAAGATGGCGTTCCGTTTAGGCAGCATGAAACTAGAGCGTTGCATATCGGCGCTCAATTATTCAGTAGTGGTTAATTGGAAAACCAAAAAATGGAATGGCAAAACTCAATTCGTGAGCCAAGCCATCGAAAAGCCGTTAAGCTGGCGTAAACCGCGGATGATATTTGTTTGCTCCATGGGCGATTTATTCCACGAAAGCGTACCGTTTGAATGGATTGATAAGGTTATGGCCGTTATTGCCTGCACTCCACAACATACCTATCAAATTTTAACCAAGCGCCCCCATCGGATGGCCGAATACTTTAACCAAGGAAAGGAAATGCTTATAGCACGTTGGGAAGATGCCGTTTATGAACTGGGATTGTGCGATAAAAACGACGACCCCGATGCAGCAGCTTGCCACGTTAATAACCGTGCGGATAGGGAATGGCCTTTAAAAAACATCTGGTTGGGCGTTACTGCCGAAAATCAGGAAATGGTAAACAAGCGGGTTCCGTTTCTATTGAATATACCCGCCGCCATCCGTTTTGTTTCCGTTGAACCCATGTTGGGTGCCGTTGATTTAAGTATTTACATGGCTACCGGTTGGACAGAACCCCCTTACGACGACATAATAAATTGGGTAATCTGTGGTGGCGAAAGCGGAATTAATGCCCGGCCGGTTAATCACAATTGGGTTGAAAACCTGAAAAATCAATGCAACAAATACGAAACATGTTTATTTTTCAAACAATGGGGCGAATGGATTCCGGTAAACGAAGTTCCTAAATCATGGGGCAATCAAGCCGATCTAAAAGGAACCCACAGATGGGTTAACGAAATAGATGGCAAAGATACCGGTACAAGACCCGGACACATGACCATTCGAGTTGGAAAAAAGAAAGCAGGATGCACCCTTAACGGCAAAGAGTACAAACAATTTCCAAATACCGCCACCGTATGATTGACCGCTTTCTTTCAAAAACAGGAGTGGGCATTGCCCTGCTCTTTATGGTTGCAGAGCTGAGCTACATTAACAGCCTTTCGCTCATGTACATGTTCAACAAGCAAACCCTTACCGATATTGTATTCGGCATTATTGGCGCCATTGCCTTTAGCATAGTTACCGTTTTGGTGATGCGCCTGGGCAAGCGCAACTGGTTAAAACTGGTTTTTCCGCTATTCGATGTTGCCCTGGTATTCTGCGGATTCAATTTGCAACACTACAACGATATGTTTGAAAATCCCGTACGGTTTTACATGAGCGTATTCCTTTCGGCTTTTGCGGGGCTTATAACTTACAGCCTTGGCCAAATAAATGCCGAACAGCACCAGCACACCAACACTGATGCCGAAATACTGCGAAGTGATTTGCAACTGACCCAAAACTTACTTTCCGATGCAACCCATAAACTGGAGCATTTGAAGCGCTATTATGCCGTGCACGAAAAGTCGCGGATACTGAAGAAACTGGAAAAAAACCGCACTGCTGAAGAGGTAGAATTATTGAACCGAACGGTATAACCTTTTAAATAAAGCACCATGGCAAAGAGAACCTTACAAATCGATGTAGTTAATATTTTAGAACAATTCGGCATGCAAAATAATTATCGATGGCCGAACCTGCCTTTTTTACACCACAAAAGCAAACTACGAGGCTTTAATATACGATGGTGTATTCATCCGCAACGGCAAAGAACGCGACAGTGCCAATGTATTGAATACCACGCGTGTTTTTGAGGAGAAGGGTTAGGAAACAATTAAACAAATTATAAAAATGGATTTAAACAAATTTTACAACGAAAAGTATATCAGTCATTGGGCTGAGGAATTAGAAGCTGGAGACAGATGCAAGGCAACTATTCGACACAAAACAGATGGTTCAAAAAACCTTCATAATGTCGAAATTATAGTAGTTGAAAACCTACAATCAGAAAAAAAGATTGTTGGATATTTCAATAACCGCAAAAAACATATACCATACAACGAACTGTCAAAATGTGAGGTTTTAGCATGAATGCTAACAATTATCAATAAACACAGTACAACTAATTTTAAATACCTAATTATGACCTGTATAGTAGGAATTGTCAACAAACACTCAAACAGAGTTACCATCGGTGGAGATTCAGCCGAATCGAACGGAAGCAATATTTTCATCAGGAAGGATGTAAAAGTTTTCAAAAACGGTGAATTCGTTATTGGCTGTACCTCCTCATTCCGTATGATTCAGTTATTGCGGTTTTCGTTTAACCCACCCGAAATAAAAGCCGACGATGTTTATGCGTACATGTGCACCCAATTCATTGATGCCGTTAGGGCCTGTTTTAAAGAGGGTGGATATCTGCAGAAATATACCGATGGTGACGAAAAAGGGGGAACCTTTCTGGTAGCCTACAAAAACAGGTTGTTTAAAATTGAAAGCGATTTTCAGGTAGCCGAGAATTTAAACGGCATTGATGCCGTTGGATGCGGAGCAGATTTTGCCCTAGGGGCTTTATTCACCATATTGGATCATAGCATACCTACAAAAGATAAGATTTTAAAGGCGCTGGAAGCTGCTGAGTTTTTGTCGGAGGGAATCCGTCGCCCATTTGTATTGATTAACACATAACGAATCACACCCATGAAGAAAATAGAACAATTGAGCTTATTTGGTTCCAGGCGATTGGATTTTAACGAACAGATTGACTTAACCGTAGCTAGTTTAAACCTACATGGCCCAAAACATGATCATTGGGCTATCGCTTGGAGCTGGGGCAAAGATTCAACTACTTTGGTAACATTGGTTATTCAATTAATAATTACAGGCCAAATAGTTGCCCCAAAGTCTATTACCGTTCTTTGTGCCGATACCCGTATGGAATTGATTCCGTTGTGGTTGGCCGCTAAAGGGGTAATTGAAAAGCTAAAAACATTGGGAGTTGATGTCCGAGTAGTTATGGCTCCGTTGGATGAACGCTTTTTTGTATACATATTAGGTAAGGGAGTTCCGCCCCCATCCAACACCTTCCGCTGGTGTACGGGTCAAATTAAAGTAGAACCCATGGAACAGGCGTTAGACTCATTGCATAAAGAAATTGGCCAGAAAATATTGATGCTTACCGGAGTTCGGCAAGGCGAAAGCGCTATTCGCGATGGCCGTATTGCAATGAGTTGCTCAAAAGATGGGGCAGAATGTGGCCAGGGTTGGTATCAAACCGGATTAGACAGCTCCATTTGCAGTACACTGGCCCCAATATTACATTGGCGTGTTTGCTCAGTGTGGGATTGGCTTAAAATATTTGCTCCATCGAAACAATACGGAGAATGGCCCACAGCGTTTTTGGCCGATGCCTACGGTGGTGATGAAGCGGAAGAGATAAACGCCAGAACCGGGTGCATTGGTTGTCCGTTGGCCCAAGAAGATAAAGCGCTAAAAGCGGTTATCCGAATGCCCTATTGGAGCTATTTAACTCCGTTAATGGAGTTGAAACCAATTTATAGGGAAATGAGGAACCCGCAATATAGGCTACGAAAAAACGGATCGGTTAAAAAGGATGGAACCTTATCAAAAAACCAGCAACGATTAGGCCCATTAACACTTGATGCCCGAAAGATTTTCCTATCCAGGATAATTGGAATTCAGGAATCGGTTAATAAAGAGGCCGTAAGTTTGAATAGGCCCACAATTGATATTATAAACGTTGATGAAATACAGCGCATTCACGAATTAATTAACGCCAATACATGGCCCAATAATTGGGACGGTACTGAAACCATTGGTGATGTACTATTGGATAGAAAATACAGCGACGGTTCTACAATGGCTTTATTATTTAATGAATTGCGGGAACATACTAGAACATGAACGAAATAAATATATGGTCATATCCATTCCTTTTAACCCAGCCCTTCGCTGGGTTTTTTATTGGTGCGAAGCACACCACATTCTATTCCTTTTTTTTACCCATTTTTTACTTTTCAACTTTATTTGGTGGCCTCTCTTTATTTCCTTTTTTTCCTTCAACTTGATTATATTTAAAAAAAATGTAATTCTGTAATATTCCTCCAAAGAATTAAAGCCCAAAAAGTTACACATTACATTTTTCATTACACTTTTTCAAACATTACAAAAAAAGTGTAATGCATATTTTCAACATTACAAAAATTACAAACATTACATTTTCAATTTTGCCACATTACAAAACAAGTGTAATGTGCAACAAATTGTTAATGTGTTTATTAGGCTCACAAAATTGCATTATTACACACTTACACTTTTTTGGTACAATATCACATCAAACAAAAGTTTTAAAACAAAAGTTATAATCATAAATTTGTCAAAACCAGTAAAATTTATCAGTATGCAGCAGCTTAAGCTTTATTTAAAACCACACCAGGAACGTTACCTTATAAGTATTTGTGGAAAACCCCCATTTCTTTCGGCAAAATTCAACCTTGCACCGCTTGTTTTCTCATTATTACGCTGGGAGGAATTTTCGGCACCACTGCCCGAAACCAAAGTATATGTTCCCGATTGGGTTTTAAAAGATTCAGGCGGAAAAGTGAATATAGGCGAGCGCGGAAACAAAGTTATTGGCGATTATTTAGATAGTTTACTCGATATCGATCTATTCCAGTTCCTGGCACCGTATCATAAAAATTCAAGCCTTTATTTAAAAGATGGTATTTACCTTTTTATTGATGCCCATAATTTGCCAGGCGACATGCGCACTTATGAAATGTTAAAAAAACGGGATTACCGCATGCGCAAGAAAAATTATTCAAATAACCCCGCTATTTTTTTCGACGATTTGTCCTCATACTGTCCTAAACCGTCTTTATCTGTCTCAATTAGTCATTAACTTATAAATCAAATAATTATGAATTTAGTAAAAAGTACCAATACACAGAACTTTGCCAGCCTTAACAAGGTGCAAATTATTAAAGATGTATATGTAACCAATTTGCCATTTGCCTTAAGCATTAACCTATCGGAAATTGAATTTTCAACAGGCCAGCAATTCAACGAAATTGAAATTACCGACGGAACATACTCCATTACCGATGATGATGAAGGCCATGGAACCATATACAAAGTTCAGGCAAATTTCAGGCACCCAAAAGTTCGCGAGGATGCCGAACTGTTCCTCAAAACATTCCGTGGCCGATTGGTAAGGCTCGTACTAACCGATAAAAATGGAGTGAGCCGTTTAACGCCTTCAGGCAAAATTACCATTCAGGAAAACGTATCCGATATGCCAAATTACAACGGATACAACATTGAATTCAATGCAGTTGGTGAGCAGGTGCCGTTTATTAATTTAGATGCGTATGCTATTCCACCTTTGAGTTTGTGGGATACCATTTTTAATGATTGGCATTTTACTTCAAACATATTGGCAATAGTTAATAAGGATTTCGATTTAAATTTTACATTGAAATGTGTTGAAGATAATGAAAGTTTTTTAACCATTGATTTCAATGGTATTTTAGAAGAATTATCATTCCAACCTGGGGAAACTAAAACAATTTTGAGACATTATACTGTAACTCAAGAAAGCTACCTTGCTATAAGATTGGGTAGATTTATAAACGGAATTTTTATTTCAAATTTTGGACTATATTTTTATTATCAAGATAGCTTAACAATTATAAATGCAGGTATGACTAGATTTTTCACATATTCTACTCCAGGACATCTAGATTTAAGTGGAAATTCAATTATTTCATCTGATTTAGATGAATTGCTCAAACAATATCAAATAATTCTTAACCAACCTGTTTATTGGGGCATTGATGAATACTTCTATATCGATGGTTCTGGCGAATATGGATTTAATGGAACTCCATTTAGTGCGGAAGCCCTTGCAATTAAAGCAAAGATGATTCAGATTCGACCCCTTTCATATCGCGATAATTCATAGTCCTTTAATAGCTACAGCCTTTTAAATAGCATTGCCTTGAAAAAAAAACAAGGCAATGCATTTTACTTTTTTAAGCTCATTACTTTCTTCGCCATGGTTAATTGATGCCAATACATTCAATACCATGTATCCGTTATTCAACGGTATGTTAAATGGTATGGCATTCCAAGCCGAAGGAGAACCACAAAATTCCATTCCTTTTCATGTTTTAGCGGCCAGCCATGCTGTAACTGGTATGGATAATACGGAAGCAAACCAAAAGCTTATTCATGTTTTACCCGTACGTGGTATAATTACCAAACATGATCAACCTTGCGGACCTGTTGGAACCAGAACCCTTGGCCAACGATTTGCCGAAGCCGATGCCAACCCAAATGTGATAGGTCATATTCTTTTAGGAGAATCGGGAGGTGGCCAGGCAAATGCTATTCCTGAGCTGCGAGAACCCATGCAAAAAAGAACAAAACCCGTTCTTGGTTACATTGATGGTGTTAGCGCCAGCGCTATGTATTATTTGCATTCCGGTTGCGATGAAATAATGGCCAGCCGCGATACCGATATTGTAGGCAGTACTGGAACCATGATGGTTTACGAAGGCCGAAAGGCAGTTAGCGAAGCCAATTCCGATGGTGTTGTACACGTTCGCATTTATGCCGATGGATCCGAAGAAAAGAACCTCGAGTATGAGCAAGCTATAAACCACAATAATTTTAAACCGGTAAAAGATAATTTTCTCAATCCACACCGCAACCAATTTATTGCCGATGTAAAAGCCAGCCGTCCCAATGTAACCGATAAACAAATTTTGGGGGGTGTAATGCAAGCCAAAGATGCTGTTGGAACGCTCATTGATAGTATTGGAACCTTTGACGATGCCGTAACTCGTGTTTTGGAATTGGCCGGTTACCAGGTAGAAGAAAAAACAACCAAATCAAGTTCATCTAATTCAAACCCAAATAAATCTGTAAATCACATGAATCCGAAACTGTCCGCACTGGTGGCGCTTTTGGCTATTTCAAGTATCGAAATAGTTGAAGGGCACGCCCACTTATCTGAAGAACAGTTGGAAGCCATTAGTGCAGGACTCGATAAGATTCCACTATTGGAAAGCCAACTGCAAGCAGCCAACGACTTAAAAGCGAAAGCCGAAGCCGATTTAACCGCTGCAACCGAAACTATCGCCTTGCGCGATGCCACTATCACCGAGAAAGAAAACAAAATTGCCGAATTAAAAGGCGAACCGGGTACTAAAGGAGCTGTTGCCATTACCGAAGGCGATGACGATCCAAAAGAAAAGAGTAATGCTGTTGCAACCGGTGAAAACATTGTAGCAGACATTAATGCAGTTGCAAACGAATATTTAGGAGGAAAGTAACATGGCTGTAGTAAATATTACAGGGCTTCAACGCGAAGCCAAAAATTATCAAAAGGATTTCAGGGTATTGCCTTACGCAATCCTTATTGATGTGTTGAAAATTTTAGGTATTTCACTGTTGGAAGTGAACTACAAAGATACCATTGTAGTAGAGCAGCGTAAAGGAGGCGTTGCCAAACCTTATGTAGCTGGTACTCTCGATTATATAACCGAGATTGCTAAATTAAGCGAAAGCGATTTGATTACCGTAAAAGCTTATGCCGCACTTAAAGACGATATTGAAAGCTATCGAGCGAAAAATGTGCTGTTTGATGCATCGGCAAACAAGGTGAACAACCAGGATAAAAAGCACCCGTTGGAGCGCGATATTATCGCTAAAAAGGTAATTACCGTAGCTGAAGATATTATTGATGCCTTATTTCCATCGAATAGGAATACAGCTGATAAAACCCCTATGGGAATGGTTGATGGTTTTGATACCATTATTAGCGATGCCATTACCGCCACCGATATTTCGTTGGCCAAAGGTAACCTGGTTAACTCCGGCGCTTTAGATGCTCCTGTTGATGGTGCAGATACTACAGCTTACGATAATTTAATTACCTGGCTGCGAAAAGCCGATGAAAAGGCTAAGGATAAACCGCTTATTCTTCGCATTCCTCCGGTGCAGTTATTGAATGTGCAGGATGCCCTTCAAAATAAATTAGCTGTAAAGGCTGTTGAGTTTGAAGATGTATTAAAACACATCCAATTCCGTTCCGGATTGTCGAAATTGAGCATTGCATCGCACTATTGTTTAGGTACCGGTGAACGCATGCACTTAACCACTCCCGGAAACTTCGATTTAGGTATGAATACTTTTGGTGATATCGATTTTGTTCAAGTACGTAACATTTTCGAAGATCCAAATTTGGTTCAGTTCTGGATGCAATGGCATATTGGTATGCGTATTACCAATTTGCATAAAAGGGAATTCATGGTTAACGAAGGCGTTCCAGTTGCAAACTCACTAAGCGGCGATTACACCGCATAAGAAAGGGGAAAACTATGAACTTTTCAGCACTAGTTAACTCAAATATCGCATTTCCTGAGGGTCAGGAAAACTTAGGCGGTATAAGTAAGGTCTATTATGGTTTCTTGGCCGATGCCGATGAAACCCAATGGCCTGAGCCAGCAGATTCTCCCACATCGTTTGCGTTGGCCATTACTATTGCGTTGCCAATAGTAATGCTAGCCACCAAAAAGATGAACACCATTTATGTGACTCCCGAAACCAGTGGTTTAGATGGTGAGACACAAGGTGAGCGTGATGCCGAAAGCACCAAACGCACGGCTGAATTTTTCTTTCCACAACCGAATGCCGATTCTTTAGGATTTGCAAGGGTTATCCAGAACCGGAGAATGTTCTTCATATTCGAAGATATGAAAGGGCAGCTTCGTTTATTGGGTTCTCCTAGGTTCCCTGCTAAATGTTCAGCCAACGATACCAGCGGTAAGGCATCAACTGACCGCCCAGGGATAACGTTCAAAGTCGAGGATATTGGAAGCGGACCCGCACCAATTTACACGGCAGCTATCCCATTAACTCCAGCAGTTTAGTAATAGGGGGTGAAAGCCCCCTTTATTTTTTAATAATATGGCTAAAGTAATTGTAGTTATAGGTTTCGCTCTGGGCGATGAATGTATTTTGGCAGCTTCAATTGAGGCATGGAAAAAACATTTATCGAAGTGCGAATTAATGGTTGTTGGCGATGAATGCGAACTTCCGAAGGGAGTTGGTTTTATTGGTTGCCCAAGTATTGCAGGTAGAACCGATAAAAGTCGTAAAATTGTAGCTGCAGCTGAAGCATTGGAAGCTGAATCGTTTGTTTTTGCAAACAATACATATCCGTTGCAAAAAATTGACTTGTCAGATATTGACCAATTATTTGCCAATCCGGCACCCGGTAACGATGCTTACCCAATTGATTTTGCAACCGAATTGCCCCGTATTTATGAAAAAGCATTGGTATTGCAGCTAAAAAACGACTTTGATATAGTAAATGTACCGTTCAATTTTGAAAGCAAGTATTTCAATCATTATTCAAAAGAAAAACCAACGGTAATTTTGCGCGACCTAGCCGATAAAATCAGGCTTCAAGTGTACGATTCCCGCCCGGATGAGTACCGTACCGCTCATTTACTAAAACATAAAAAGTTTGTGGTAGTGAATAAGCACGGCCAAAAAGCCTTGAAAGACTTTTTTCATTAATAGCTTTACTGGTTTAAATTTAAAAGCCCTGGCCTTATGGTTGGGGCTTTTTTTGTAGTCCTTTGTTGGTCGTGACCAAACTTCCACTTTTGAATTCGCATTAATTCAGTTTATTAATTAAACTTTTGTAAAAATGGCAAATCAAAAATTAAAGTCATGGCTCCAATCTCCGGAGCGTGATTACAATGCTGGGGTAACTTTATTCAAGGAATTAAAAGTAAACCCAAAAAAGGAAGGATTCTTTAATACCGAAGAACCGGAAGCAATTCACAGGAACATGCTTTATTCGTTATTGGCAAATTACCACCGGGTATATAACCAGGACGAAAAGCAACCTGAAAAAGAGGAAGCTTCGAATAAAAAGCAATCGACCAGCAAAAACCTTCAGGAGGTTAAAGAAAAGCTGGGTGAAGTGGAGAAGGAAATTGCAACCGGCAGGGTAGTAATTGACAAAAACCCTAGGGTAAAGTATGAAGATTTATCGGATGAGCTCAAGAAAGCTTACGATGAGAATGGCGAGAATTACTCCAAAGTAAAAACGCTTCATGCCAAAATAAAAGCGGTGCCAGCCGATGTAACAAATGATGAAGAGCGTAAGGAGCTGTTGAATGAAATGCTTTCCATTCAGGAAAACATTAAAGCCAACTGGAAATTGATTGACGATTGGGCAGCCGGTTTGCCTCCCGTAACAGGTGTACAACCTACCAAACCATCGGGAGCATTAACCAAAGCGGAAATTGATGCCACTACCGACTTGGTAATTCAAGCCCAAAGTAAAGACTTACGCATTAAAGCCAACGTGGCTTATTTGCGCCGTTTTTCGAAAGACGAAAACAAAGCAAAAGAAGTGGAGTTACGCATTTCAGAACTGAAAGCATGGGAAGTAAACTATGAAGAAAGTATTGGAAATACTCCAGCTGCCGGAGCCGGGAAATAACATTCCCTATTTTTCAAACGGTGAATTCTCGATGCACCAACTAATTGAGCATTTGCTTGAACAAACGGGACCCGCTAAGGTGGTTCTTTCTTCATTTAGTATTACTGAAGTTGCCATACGCACCTTTCAGCGATTGATGGAGCAAGGTACCATCCAAAGCTTGGCCTGTTTGTTCGATTTTACCGTTAGGCGCCATAAACTGGGGCTATTATTTTTTGCCAGGAATGTAATTAGCCAAATATCAATAGCTAAATGCCACGCCAAGGTTGTGCTTATCTATAACGGAAAGCATTACGTTACCGTGGTATCATCGGCAAACCTAAATATAAACGACAAAATGGAAGCGGGTATAATTAGCACCGATACGGCTATTTTCGATTATTTCTATACCAAGCTTATTGAAGGGATATCGGGAGGAATTGAAGTTACAAGCGATGAATTTAACTGAAGAACAGTTACAAAAAGTAAAGGAACTGGCCGCCTTATTTCTTTCGCCCGATGAAATTGCGGTATTAATGGGAGTCGATATCGATTCCCTGGTAAATGAAATTGCATCGCGAAAAGGTACCGTTTATTGCGCTTACCTATTGGGCAAATCGGAATCGAAGAAAGCAATACGCGAGAATATAATAAAAATGGCGAAACATGGCTCACCTCAAGCCGAAGAATTAGCCGAACGCTATATAAAAGAACAGGAACTAGAAGAAAGAAAACATGGCCGCAAATATGGCACTCATCGATAAATTAGAAACCGACCTTTTTGCTGATGAAGAAAGGTTACCCTCTATTTTCGATAAAGATGAAGTTAAAATGGTTACCAGATATAGGTATGCATTTACTAAATGGTTAAGCCAACCCACACTATCGGAAAGCGATATGAGGAGTGAATTAATGAGCCATTTTGCTATTTCGGAAGCAACCGCTTACCGCGATATGCCAATTATTCTCCATTTGGTTGGTAATATTAAACAGGCTTCAAAAGAATTCCAGCGATATCGCGCCAACCACATGATTAACGAAGGATATAAATTAGCTGAAACAGCCGAAACCATTATTGAGGTAAAACAAGCCGAAGTAATGATAAAAGCAGCCCAAGCAATGGCAAAGGTCAACAAATTGGATAAAGACGATATAATGCCATACCAATGGGAAAATATTAAACCCGATAGCTACGAAATTACCGGTGATGTTACTGTTTTAGGTCTCGAAAAACCAACTGGAGATATTGAGGCGCTTAAAGCAAAATTAAGGCGCGAATTAAGTGGTGAGAGTGATGTAATACACGAAGCAGTAATATTAAATGACAACGAGTAAAATATATCTCAATCCAGGGCAACAAAAAGTAAGGGCTTATGCTCCAAACAGTAAAACAATTGTAGCTTCCCGCCGTTTTGGTAAATCCGATGGTATTGTTGGCCCCGATCTACTTCGCGATATTCAACACATGCCACAAGGAAGCGGGTCATTGTACCAGGCAAGCTACAAACAACTTTTAGGGCGTACGTTACCATCAACACTTCAATTCTTGGATAGGCTTAATTACAAGGCCGATGTTCATTATTTTATTGGACGGAAAGCTCCAAAGTTTATGAATTTTAAAGAACCATTCATTAAACCGTTATCGTGGGAACATGTGGTTCATTTTTATAATGGTTCAATTATTCATTTACTTTCTCAGGACGTTAAGTTTACAGCCAACTCATTAACATTGGATTGGCTTAAAGCCGATGAAGCGCGCTCACTAAAAAAAGAAAAGCTATTTGAAGAAGCAATTCCTGCAGTATCTGGCAGCCCCGGAAAGTTTAAAGATGTGCCATGGTATAAAGGTATTACTTTGGTTAGCGACATGCCCACAAGTAAGCAAGGTATGTGGGTTGTTGATGAGAAAAACAAAATGTTAGATCCTAAAAATATTAAAGTAAAAGCCGTTGTTGAAGGATTGCTTTTCGACCGTTCATTAATATATCAAAAGTACGGTGCCAATTTGGAACATTTCCCCGCAGCACAAAATAGAATTGCAAATATCAATAAAGAACTGAATTACTTCAGGCGTTATCTGTATATGTATTTCGAATTCGATACCATTGAAAATATTGAAATTGTAGGACAGGAATACATTAGGGAGCAAAAGAGGTTATTACCTCCAATAATCTTTTATACTTCCATCCTGAATAAACTACAGCGCAACGACCCATCAGGCTTTTATGCCAACCTTAAGCCATCGCTACACTACTACAATAAAAGCAACGACAGTTGGTTAGATAATCAGCGTACCCATAAAGGGACTTTGGACATGGGTGCCCTGCAAAAGCATACATGCCTTGCCGATGGTGATATAGATATTACCCAACCCTTATCCATAGCATGCGATTACAATGCTAACATTAACTGGGTAATAACAGGGCAGCAGCAGAAAGGCCAGATGATTACCTTATCATCGTTCTTTACTAAGCATGAGCAGAAGCTTAGGAGTGTGTTACGCTATTGGGCTGAGTACTACACCGACCATCCAGTAAAGGAAGTAGTGTACTACTTTGATACTACCGCATTAGATAGCGCCTATGCTGATGAGCAGACAGAGAACTTTGCTGAGATAGTTTACAACGAACTAACTGCACGTGGTTGGTATGTACATCTAGTTAATACAGGTAAGCCATGGAAGCATCACATCAAACACCAATACATCAATGATGCACTAACTGGAATCAAATACTTATTCCCTCAATTCAACGACCAGAACAATGAGTTCTTATTGCCAGCAATGGAGCAAGCAGGTGTTAAGATAGGTTCAAATGGATTTCAAAAGAACAAATCAGGTGAGAAGATACAAGAAACAGAAGACGATCCGTTAGAACTTAGAACCGATGGAACCGATGCATGGGATACATTATTCATAGGACTAAACTTCTTTCCTTTTACTCCATCAGTAGTAAGCCCAGCCAGTGTAGTATTAAGAGGCCAACGCTAATCCTATTCTACCACCACCCACATGCATGGCTAGAATAGGAGCCTTTTTTTTTACACACCCCTCCCCAATTGGTTGCGACCACCTCAAACCCTACAGTATTACGGCATATAACGCAATTTTACAACCCTGTCGCGACCGATGATGGACAGCGCGGCGCAGGGTCTCAAGAGAAAAAAAGAGGGTAAAATACCCCTTTTTATGCTCTTATCAACAGTAAAACAATAATTTAACTATTCAACGGTGAAATTTTTCCACTTATTTAGAACCATTCAATAAAATAGAATGGATTCCACTAAAAAGAAATCATTTTTAGAGTGATTATTTTAATTAAAAATTTTGCTAATTCGCTGATTATTACTATATTTAAGTAAGATTTAAGACCAAATATATTTTAATGTTTAACTAAAAATTAAAGCTATGACAGAGAAAAAGTCAGAAGGGAAAACCACATCCCAAAACACAGGATCTAAAATTGGTGAGATTGTAAAAAATTCGCCTAACGTGCATCTGGTGAAAGTTGACCAGGGAAAACCCGAAGTTAAAACCCCTTTACCAGGTGAAGCCAAAAAACCAACCTACGAAGATTTATTAAAACGGTTGGAAGAACTGGAGAAACAACACGCAAAGAAACCCGCCAACATTCAAGAGGTTATTAATTTTTTTGAGGATAAGAAAAAGAAAATTACACACCTTGAATTATTCAAAAAAATTAGGTTGCGTTTAAATGAAGCCCTAAACGTAGTTAAACCCCAAGCGGATGATCAGGAATTTGAGAAACAGGAGTTTGTTTTAACGTTTGCCGTTCATTCAAATTACAGCAAAGGGGAGGAACTTTTTAAAATTACCAATCCGTTGATAATTACTAAGTGCATTGGTTTTTTAAGGGGAGAGATTGACCAAAAAACGGCAGCCCTAGAGGAAGAAATAAAAGCGGATTTTTAAAAAGCAAAAGCCCGGCGACCAAACCGGGCTTTCTTAAGATTTAAGACCCTAATAAATTGTTTAACCAAAATTTTAGAGCGATGAACAAAGATAGTAAAAAAGAGCAATACAAAGCCAAGCGGCTGGAATTAATTGCAATGAGCCAAAATATAAGACTGGCAGTAAAAGAAGGGATTTACGACACAGTTAACGAAGGATTAAAAGAATTTTACGAGGGAGAAAACCCCGACATTGAGGAGTTTAACACCTTTAACCAATGGAAGCAAAAAGGCTTTACCATTGCCAAAGGTAGCAAGGCATTTTTATTTTGGGGGCAGCCCCGCAATTATAGCCAAACCCCTGAAGGTGGAACGGAACCAGAAGAGTTTAAATTTTTTCCGCTGGCTTACCTATTTAGTAACTTACAGGTAATAAATGTAAAAGCAGAACAGGCGATAAAGCCGAAGGAAAAACAAAACTCTGACTTAGTTCCCGATTTAGTTTTTTAATTTTTTACAGTTTGCAAACTCGATGGCTTAAATATTCGTTAGTACCTTCCTTTGAAAATGTGCCGATAATTTGAAAGCGAAAACCGCAAAAGTGTAGCGATAACACCGCAGAACACACATAAGGACTTGTGTGTTCGGGCGCGCTGAAATAGGAGTTGTTCCGGTAATCCGCTTTCAGCGTATAATTCGTTCCTCATTAAATAATTAGCATTATTGCCGAAACAACAGGAGTTGATTAATTTCACTCAAAAAACTTCCATCCCACATTTACCAGCACATGTTTTAAAGTGAAATGAAATGCCGCTTTTCATTGTCCTTTAGTCAAACATTGGGGCTTATTATCATTGCTAAAAAAAGCGATGATTTATATTAATGCAGTCCGGAAACTTATCGACCCTATTGATAAGACCAAACAGCGGCCAATAGTTACCATAAAATTTATTAAGAAAAGTACCGGGGCCATTGCTTCAGGTAAAGTGGTATGCACATCGACCAACTGGGAACGCGATATGGTAAACTTTAAGTTTATTCCTTCGGGTGAGATGCGTTCCATTCATGCTTTGCAAATTATAGAATTCAACGGAGAGGAGGTAATGGTATGAAACCACCTATTGATAGGAATAAGGAATACGGCAGCGTAGTTGTAAGCGAAAACGGTAGAATGGCTTATTTGCCAGGTGTAAAAGCAGCCGTTATTTTGGAAGACAGCAGCTCCATATTGTTGCCAAATGCCGATGCATCGCGAAGCGTGATTATTAAAGGCAAAAAGGATATGCCTAAGTTTGTTCCCTGGGGAGAGAGCAACGACTTTCCGAAAGTGCTTACTGATAAAGTAGCATTAAGCCCCGTGATGAGTGCCAACCTATTTTTCAATATCACATCGAGCTTTGGCGAGGGTGTTACTCCGGTAGTGGTGATACCCAAAGGCAAGGATAAAGAAATGGTACCGCTTTTTAATGCCGAACTTTATCTAACCGATTTGATTGAAACATCGAGCGAGGCATCAAAGAAAGTATATCAGGCAATTTTAGACGATATACTTAAATGCCGCGATGAAGTGGATAAATTCTTTGAGGAAAACGATGTGGACGGTTATATAATGGAAAGCATTACCGACTTGCATTGGTTCTTTAATATTTTTCCCGAAATAATTCTTAACCAGGAATCGGGCGACAAATGGAAAATAGTGGAGCTGAAAAATAAGGAAGCTGTTTTTTCACGGTTCTCTGAAATGAATGCCAGCGGACAAATTGAGTATCATTATTACTATGGCAAATGGGGCGATAAAACTCCAAACGAAGATAAAGAAATAGCTTTTGCCACTCCGGTACTCGATTACCATTCGCCCGTGCGCGACATGCGCAAACGGATGGAAGCGGAAGCAAAAAAGAGTGAAGGTGCTAGAACGTACAGTTACATTATACCCATTAATTTTCCAACGCCAGGAAGGAACTATTATCAAAAGCCTTATTGGTACAGCCTTATTGAAAGCGGATGGTACGATTTTGCCATTATGATTCCTGAGCTGAAGAAAAATATTATCCAGAATCAATCAATTGTAAACTATATAATTGAATTGGATCAGGATTACTTTACCGATATTTTCAAGTATGAAAAAATTACGGAAGAGAAAGCCCAAAAGGAGCGTATTTTATTGGAATATACCAACCTGAATAAGTTCTTAACTGAAAAAGAACAGTCGAATAAAAGCATTATTACCTATACAAAGCGGGGTTCCGATGGCAAACCGTATCCTAAAATGACCATTAAGCCGGTTGAAACCAGCATTAAAACGGGTGAATATATAGAGGATAGCGAAGAGGTATCGAATATAATGTGTTATGCCATGTTGGTACATCCAAGTTTGGTAGGTGCAGCACCCGGAAAAAACAGTACCATTTCGGGCAGCGAAGCCCGGGAATTGTTCCTAATAAAGCAAGCCATTCTAAAACCAATTATCAACCGTGTATTGCGCCCATTCTATGTAATAAAGGCAATAAACCGTTGGAGCAAGTATTTGCAATTTATAATTCCAAACATAGAGCTTACCACGCTCGACAAAAACAAAACAGGTGTTCAATCAACCTTGGAGGGTTAAGCCATGATATTCAAAACCATTTCGGAAATAAAGGATTACATACCAACCACCATGGTTGATATTCAATACCTAACCATGCACGAAACCCGTGCCATGTTGAAACATTTGCCTAAATACCTGGGCGTTGATTTAACCAAACAGTTAATGGTTGAAGAACCTTCTGCAAACAATTTGCTGTTGATTGAATCGCTGAAGGGAGCCATTGCTAATTTGGCTTATCTGGAGGCAGTTCCATTTATCGATTTGGTATCGACAAAAACAGGGTTTGGCATTGTGAGCAACCAGAACATGGCACCCGCAAGTGCGCAACGGGTTGAGAATTTTAAAGATGCCTGCCTTAAAGCGGCCGATGATTACTTGAGCGACGCCCTTTTGTTTTTAGAATTGAATTCAGCCAATTATCCAACCTGGAACAAAAGCAGTTTGATTGATGGCGGGTTGATGGCCAGTATTGACGAATGGCCAGCTGAGATAAATATTAACTATTCGAGGGTAAAGTTTGTGAACCTGGTACCTTATATTAAGCAAGCCGAAAGGCTTTATGTTACCAAAAAATTAAGCCCTGAGTTTGTTGCGGTAATTGCCGATACCGATGATATGGATGTATTGCCCGATGCTCGCAAAGCATTGGCTTTTTATGCCGTTTATCTAAAAGGAAACGATGAACTGAAAGACGATTCATTGGGATTGAAACATTTGAATGAAAAAAACATTGAAACGGCCAACGAATATTTAAACAGTTGTATCGATTTTCTAAACACCCATTTAGAAACGTACCCGGTTTATCAAGAATTTGGATATAGCACCGCGTTTCAAAACGATTTATCAACATTCGGGTTTATAAAACTAGGATAATATGAAAAAACAAACCGATACCATCAGGCTCACCACCCCAAAAACATGGAACGAATTAACCGTTAGCCAACTGTTTTTTGTAATGAAATATTACCTGCTCGACATTCCGGAACAGTTCCTTTTAATAAACTGTTTATGCAAGTTTTCTGGAATTCGCCTTATGAAAAAAACCCACTGGCAGGAAGCAAAAGAGTTTTTTAAATTTAGGCAAGGTAGAAGGAGTTTCATACTCACGGCCGAAGAGGTGACTGTAATGGTTAAAGAACTTTCGTTTTTGCTAAAAGAAAGCACATTAACCATTAACCCAATGCCGGTTATAAAAATGTTTCGTCGCCGTTTATACGGGCCCGACGATAATATTTATAACATCACACTCCGGGAATTTATTTTTGCCGAAATGAATTTTCTGAGTTTTTGCAAAAGCAAGCATGTTACCTATTTGAATAATTTGGTAGCCATACTATGGCGCCCACAGGTTGATCCATACATGCCAAATTCACCAAGTTATGGAGGCGACCGCCGCGAACGGTTCAACGATAATTTGTTTGCCCGCCGTGCCCATAAACTAATTTGGTTGCGTATGTATAAAAAGCTGGCATTGTTTACTTTTTACAGCGGTGCCAGGTCAGCCTTGCAAAAAGAGTTCCCCAATGTATTTAGCCCCGATAACAGTTCGGCAGGCAAAACCAAAAACATGGCCAACCAAATGATGAGCCTAGTACGTGCCGTTAACGGTGGCGACCCAACAAAGAACGAACAGCTATTAGATTTGAATGTGCGCGAAATATTGGGCGAAATGGAAACGGCCCATGAGCGGGTACAGGAGTTTAAACGCAAGCATAAAAAGAAGTAACATGATACAGTTCGATTTTATAACCTACATGGAGGATGTGGCCATAAAACTCAAAGATATAGGCCACAATGAATTCAATAAAAGATTCTTCCGTATATCGGGCATTGCAGGGCTTGAAGAACTGATTGGCGAATTGCCCGATGCACAGTACCCCGCTTTAATGGTGGTTGAAAATAACGAAGGAAGGATATCGGATAACCTTGGCGATAATTTTGTGGATACCCCCAGCTATGAATTTTACATTGTAACCAATTATGAATTTGCTGACCATGGTGCAAGGGCCGCCGCTAAGAAACAATGTAAAACCATAGGGCAAAAGATATTGGCTAAAATGTTACACGATAGCCGGCAAAGGCTACATGGGTTAGATTTAATGCAGTTTGGCAATATTCCTTACTTTCCTGTTGGTCCATTTGGCGACAGGGCTATTTCCGTTTACTTCCGGTTCGATGTCAATCAATCATCGGGAATGGTATACAATGCAGCCGATTGGGAGGTATAATGAGCGAAAACGAAGACATACGGTTATCGGTTGAAGCGTGGGCTGAGATTGTGATTAAGGTTTGGGAAAGTAAAATTATCCGCAAAAAAATAACCCATACAGGCGAATTATTAAATTCATTCGTTTATCATGTATATACCAATTCAGGTGGTGACCCGGAACGCATTGTATTTGCCTTTAATTATTATGGTCGGTTTGTTGATATGGGTGTAGGACGCGGAATTGAATCGGATGATGTAGGCAATTCAGTTACCCGCCGCAAAAAACGGCCTTGGTTTAGCGCCACATTCGATTACCATGTAGATAAATTAGCCGAAATTTTGGCCGAAAAATACGGTATGAAGATTGCTAGTTCAATAGTTGATACCTTAAACGATTAATAATCCCACCCAAAAAATGTAAACCTATGAGTAATGAAAAACAAGACTTGACAATTGTTGTCAAATCGGAAGAAAAGGAAGAGTTTAAAAGGGCAATAATTGAAAGTATTAAAATTATTGCCATTAGCAGCGAAGGAACCATTACCGATAATAATTCGGTTATTGCTGTGCTTTGCGAACTCTTTCAAAAGTTTGATAGTTAAATCTTATAGGGAGGAGGAAAGGATAAAAGCGGCTAACCACCGCTTTTTTTTGTTTATATAGTTTATTGTTGTTAGCTTTATACTCCAACTATAAACCATTAATAAATGAAAATTCTACTTATTTTTTTAGCCTTTATGCCCATTATGGCAATTGCCCAGACCGACGAAGCTATTAACTATTGGGATAACCGCAAACCCAAAAACACAACCAAAACAGCAGGCAGCCAATTAAAAGGGGCCGGTAAGGCTTTTTATTTGGGTGCGGCTTTAAGCTTTGCCGGTGCTACAATTAGTTATTTAGGCAACCAATCAATTAAAAGCCAACAGGAGCAGAACCTTACCACCGATTATTCTGGTAAACAGAAAACCATTAACACCGTTAGTAATGTGTTTTACGGGGCCAGCTTTGCTTGTACCTTGGTGGCTTTTGGTAAACTTATAAGTGCCGGCAACCTAATGGACGAGGAGCGCAAACAAGCCCAAAAAAACACCAGCCTTAACTTTACCGGTAATGGGGTAAGTTTAGTTTATAAATTTTAACCTTAAATAAACGATTATGAAAAAATTACTGTTACTGGCAATATTTGTCGGTTTTTGCTTTGTTGGGTTTAGTCAGTTCAAACCAAAATATGTTCATTGTTTATTAATGGGACAGTTAAAATTAAATGGACAAATAACTGTAGTTATTGATTATGGCGATATTGAATCAACCGGTAGGGCATCACAATTAGTTGATTCAAAAGATATAGATCTAAAATTTGGAAGCATGGTAGCTGCATTAAATTATATGGGTATGCACGGATGGGAATTTGTTCAGGCTTATACCCTTTCAGTAGGTGACGCAAGTATTTACCACTATCTACTTAGAAAACCATTTGATGAGCTTGCCCCAGAAACTAAAAAACTATATACATGGGAAGATTAAAAAAAAATATTTGCTATGATTAAAGATGTAACTGATGCTCAAACGAAAGCTTTTAATACTTGGATAAGTGAAGAAACTACTTATGAACAAAAAGAAAAAGCTTATAATAATTTTATTAATAGTTTTAATGTTTTCTCCGATCCTGATGATTTTATTATTGAATATACTAGAGAGATAACATCAGATATTTTTGATTCATTAATAAATAATTATTTTAATACTCCATTTCAAGCATATTTGGAAGAACACAACTTGCGTTTTAATGAAGCAAAAAAAGTTAATATAAGTTGGGAGTGTGATTCATGGCCTTATACTATTTTTAAAGTAATAATTGAAATTGGTGATTGGTCAAAGGCAGATCCTTCAAAAATTGAAAATTGGTTTATTGAAGCCAAAAAGCAAAAGGTTAAATTTTCAAGTAACGATTATAAGCTAATTCAGGAGCGTATTGGCCTAAAATACGAAGAACAGTTATTGCATGCTGCTGAATTCTTGCAAAAGGATGAAATTTGGCCATGGTTTAATGAAACAAAGGAAGCTGGTATTGTTTTTACTGATAGGGTTTTTAAACATCTTGATTCTATTTACCCATATAAAGAATATAACGAAAAACTTAGAAATGAATTTAAAAAGTAACAAAAAAACCCAGCCTATAAGGTTGGGTTTTTTTGTTTCCATTTTGCAGAAGCCTCTTTTATAGCAAGGTGCAATGCTTGTTTTCTATTCAAAGGAACTCCAATTTCCTTTTCTTTGTGCCTAATTGCATCCTCAAAATTCTTTAATAAATCTTTATCTACATGGAATGTAACTGAAACTTCGCCTTCTTTCATAGGTATAATTATTTATAATGTAAAAATATTATAAATTAATTTGTTTTCATCATTTATTTATCATTATTTTGTAATTAAATAATATTATTATTAATTATAATATAATGAATATGATTGTAACAAAAAGTTTTGGAGGTGCTGAAATAGCTTTTGAGCCCTCAGTAGTTAATGCCAATGTAATGGTAAATGCCACGCAAATGGCAAAAGCATTTGGTAAAAATGTAACCGATTTTGTAAAAATCGACAGTACAAGAAATTTCATAAATGCTTTCTGTCAAACTGAAGATATTCAGTTTGAGAATGAATTTTCACCGAAAGGAAAACTTGTAAAAACAGTAAAAGGTCACAATTCAATTAATGGAACTTGGATGCATAGAACCGTTGCATTAAAATTTGCCGCATGGTTAGATCCTTTCTTTGAGGTTTGGGTTTACAAAACCATCGATGAAATATTGTTTTCCTATTCCCGTGAGCAGGATAATTCAATTTCGCGTGCTGTATTATTGCAACATGAGCTAAGTAAATTGGAACGTAAGGCCGATAAAAACGGTGATGATTTTGAAAAGTTTATTAAGCTAAATGCTGAATTAACACATGAACGAAGCATAAGGGCTAATGCCACAAAAGCCCGCTTCCGTGAAATTTACCGCGATATGAAACCGTTTTTTCCAACTAATTAAAAATAAAAAACCCCTGGCATGTCTCAGAAACATTGCCGGGGGCTATTAAATAAATAAAACATACAAATTTATGAAAAATTTAGAACCTAAAACCAGCAGTGAATTTATTATTCATTTTCATCAGGTAGCCAAAATTACCGAAGAATTTACCGAAAATAGTCTTACCGGACTATGTTACCACATTTTTGAAGCTAGTAAAACTTGGGGTGACCCAGTTAAAGTAGTTTACCCAAACGGTACCGAATATTACTGGGGCGAAAAAGGAATGTGGCTAGCCCACCAGTATGCTGCCGAAGGCCGCATTACCGAAGAACAGTTTTTAACATGGCTAAAAGAATACAATGCCGATGCCACAGTTATGGCCCAGCGCGATGTTAATAGCTTAGCCGAAATAGTAACCGGTTGGAAAGCTGAAATAAAACAGGCTGAGCAAAAAACACAGGAAGCCATTGCCGGTTACAGCAACGCTTTTGAAATGTATATGAAAGCCCGTACCCATTTATTCACCCTTAACCAGGAGGCCAAATGAACATACTATCAAAAAAAAGAGCCCTTGTTAACGAAGTTTGCGAAAACATTTCCGATGCCATTTGCCTTATAGTAATGGATATGGACCAAGAGCAAAACCAAGAACAATGGCAACTAAAGCAAAATATTTTAACGGCCCTTGTACAATCAAGGCTCGATTTACGTAAATTAGCAGCCGATTAACGGATGTCCTCGAAAACATTTTAATCCCAAATGTACAGACGCACGGTGTGCGTCTTTTTTTATTTACTATTGCTAATAGAATTTTAAGCACTATATTTGTACTATAAATACAAAACTTTTTAATTCATTTTCTGTTTTATGGATATGAAACAACATAGCATAACCGGTTCTTTTAAAATAAAAAAAGGGAGAGTAGAAATACAGTTGCTTTTAAAAGGATGGAAAGATGATGATTCCAATGTTCATTTTCTGTATTCGCCGGCTCTTGATTTAACTGGGTATGGAAATAGTATAAATGAGGCAAAGGAATCGTTTGAATACATGTTGAATGATTTTGTTGATTATTCGAAAAAGAAAAAAACCATATACAAAGAATTGGAGCGGTTGGGATGGAGCATTAACATACGCAAAAAACGATCAATGGCTCCCGATGTGGAAGATTTGCTACAGGAAAATGAAACCTTTAGGGATTTGCAAAATAAAAAAGGAGTACATGATTTTGAAAATGTATATGGATTAGAATTTGCATAATGTCAACAAGAAAGCTCAGCAACATATCAATTGCCGAATTTGAAGCTTTTCTGGAATTGGCACAATGCAAATTTATGGAAAACAAAAAAGGCCATGTTAAATATGTGCGTTCCGATTTATTCAGGCCCATTGCATTTCAAAACCACATTGAACCGGTTCCCGAGTTTATAATATTAAATGCCCTTAGACCCATGGGCTACACAAAAAAAGATTTCTTCGATATATTGCTTGGAACGGTAATAATAGAGCGCAACAATACTACCTTCGAAAAAAAGCCTGCAAAAAAAAACATCGATAAAAACCCAACCTAATCCGGTGGGTTTCTCTTTTCTCACATCTCACATCTAATATCTCAAATCTTATTAATTACTAATTGCTAATTGCCAATTGCTAATTAATAAAGTGTCCTTTACCACCTTTGCCCAAGGCAATACCTTGCCAATAAAAAAACATGGCAGAAAAGATTGCGCGCCCACGGGTAGAACTAAATAACAAACAAGTTGAAGCCCAGCTCGAAAGTATTGAGCAAAAAGCCAAAGATTTGAAAAAGCAGCTCAAAGATGCTTTCACCCTTCAACAACACGATCTTCTCCCGGGCATTCAAAAAGAACTGAATAAAACCGAAACTGAAATAAAATCACTGAAGCGCGAATTAGTTTCTGTTGATTCGGTGCTTAAAAATATGAATGGTTCTACATTCAACCAACTTAAAAAGGCGTATGAAACGCAAGCAAAAGCGGTTCGCAATTTAAGCAAGGACCATAAAGACTACCGACAAGAAGTTGAAAAGCTGAAAACCCTAAAAGGAGCCATGACCGGGTTTAACAGCGAACTTACCCAGCAACAGGGAATATTTAAAAAACTAGCCGGTGGATTCAATAATTATTTCGGGTTAATAACGGCCATGGCTGCTTCCTTTACAGGAGTGGTTTTTGGAGCTAAAAAAATGGTCGATTCGTTCAATGAATTTGAAAGTAAGGTTAGCGAACTATCGGCTATTACCGGTTTAGCCGGAAACGATTTAAAATGGTTAAGCGACCAAGCAAAAGAACTAAGCACCAGCACCCTTGAAGGAGGTATTAAAATAACCAAAAGTGCCACCGATATTGTTGATGCCTATAAATTAATGGGTTCAGCCCGCCCTGAACTCCTTAAAAATAAAGAAGACCTGAATGAAGTAACCAAACAGGCACTTATATTGGCCGAAGCTGCAAAAATGGAAACCGCCCCAGCCGTTGAAGCCGTTGCCGGAGCCATGAACCAGTTTAACTTACCCGCTAGCGAAGCCGCAAGGGTAATAAATACTTTAGCAGCAGGAGCATTGGAAGGTTCGGCTGAAATATCGGACTTAACCGGTTCAATGAAAAACGTGGGTGCCGTGGCCAACGACAGCAATATGAGCTTAGAGCAAACCGTTGCCGCATTGGAAGTTTTGGCTACCAAACAGCTAAAAGGCGAAGAGGCCGGAACAAAACTCCGGGGTGCCCTTTTAAAAATGAAAGATGCGGGGTTGGGTTATGCATCCGGTCAGTTCAATATGGCCGATGCCATGAATGAAGCCAATAAAAAGATTAATGAACAAGGTACAGCCGCCGAAAAAGATGCACTAAAAATAAAATACTTTGGTGCCGAAAATGTTACTGCAGGAACTATTTTGCTTAACAACATTGGTACTTACGAATCGCTAACTAAAGCTGTTACTGGAACTAATGAGGCTATAAGGCAAGCATCAATAAATACAAGCAATAATTCCGCAGCATTGGAGCAGGCAAAAAACAAGGCACAATTAACTGCTATTGAATTTGGTGAAAAGTTGGCTCCCGCCATGACTTTTAGTACCAATGCCGTTACCATGTTTTTAAAGGTTTTAATGGCTACCATTAATTTTATTAGCACCCATATTGGGGTTATAACTACAATTACCGCTGCTATTGGTGCTTATACTTTAGCCATACAAGTTGCCAAACGATGGGACGATATTCATTACGCCTCAATGGTAGCAAAAGAATTTATAGTTAAAACATATACAATAGCTAAAAAAGTTTTAACCGGACAGATTAAACTGGCCACCATTGCCCAACAGGCTTGGAATTTAGCGCAAAAGGCAAACCCAATTGCCTTATTAGTTACATTATTGGTTGCTGCAGGTGTCGCCCTTTATGCACTAACCCGCCAGTTATCATCAGCCGAAAAGGCTCAAAAAGCAGTGAACGATGTTACGGTTGAAGCCCAAAAGAACATTGCTGCCGAAAAAATTGAGATGGAAAAGCTGATGAAAATTGCTAAGGATGAAAAGAAAAGCAAAGAAGAACGGTTGGCTGCCATTAAAAAATTGAATGAAATATCGCCCGAATATTTTGGAAACCTTACTCTTGAAACCATTAATACCGATGCTGCCACCACTGCCAGCGATAAATACTTGGCATCGTTGTTAAAACGTGCCGAAGCCGAAGCCGCTTATAATGCTTTGGTTGAATTAGAACAGAAGCGTTTGGCCGCCGTAGCAAGTGGCGACGATAAAAAATTAGAGACTTGGCAACATATAGTAACTGGCATAAGAATGGCATTGGGCGATACTCAGGCTGTATATAGTAGTCTTGAAACGTCAGCTGAAAATGCCAAAAAAGCGGAGGAAGATTATATTGAGACAAAGAAACGATTATTGGATATAATTTCAAGAGGTAATACTGCTGCATCATCGGTTAATCCAAATTCACCTACTCCCGATTTAACAACAGACCCAACAAATACAACTAAAAAAGATAAAACAGACTCCAAAGATTTTTTAAAGCCTTTATTGGAAAGGCTTGAAGAACAGAAAAAACTAATTATTCAAGCTCAAAAGGAATTGAATGATGCCGGTATAGCTTCACTAAAAGATGGGATTGAAAAAGAAAAAGCCATTGAAGAACAACGCTGGCGCGAAGAGCAGGAAAATTTAAAAGGCCGCATTGTAAAAAAGCAACAGTTAAATTCATACGAAGTTGAAATTAATGAGCTCACTTATGCTCAATTAGAGATAAAAAAAGCAGAACATTTAAAACGTATTGCAGCCATTGAAGATGACGATTATGCACGGAAAACATTAGATAAACTAATGATTGCTGAATTGGAAGCGGCCACCGATGAAGAAGCATTTCAAGCCAAACTGGAAATATTACAAGAACAGTACAATCAGGAATTTGCACTGGCCGATGGCAATAGGCTTAAAGAATTGCAAGCCGAAGCAAAATTGGAAAACGATAAGCGGCAGTTAAAGTTAGATGCATTTGAAGCTAAAAAACAGATTCAAATGGCTGAATTAGGCGTTGCCCAACAGGCTTTTGGTACACTCCGTGAATTGGTTGGTCAAGAATCGAAAATGGGGCAAGCTTTGTATTTATTTGAGCAAGCGGCTGCTATTGGTCAGGTAATATTTAATACGGGAATTGCAAACGCAAAGGCTGTTGCTGCATCACCATTATCATTCGGTATGCCTTGGGTTGGTATAAATACAGCAAGTGCAGCCATAAGTATTGCGGGAATAGCCGGTCAAGCATTAAAATCAATGGGTGGTTTTGAGGTTGGCGGTTATACCAGCCAAGGCAACAGTTCCGATGCCGCCGGTATAGTTCACAAAAATGAGTTTGTGGCCAATGCCAAGGCAACAGCAAACCCAAGTGTAAAAAGGGCATTAGATATTATTAACCTGGCACAGCAAAACGGTACCATTAATACACTCGATTTGCCAACAGCCATTGCCAATATGAACATTACGCGCGGGTACGCCAGCGGTGGTTATACTACCGACACAATACAACCAGTAAAACCCAATAATAAAACCACTGAAAGCGGAAGTTTAGATTCCGCAGCTAAATATATATATGAGGCTGCTTTAATTTTCAAATCGAAACAATTGGTAATTACTGCCGATGCCATTAAGCGTATTAATGAGATAGGTGCTGAAATTGAAGTGCAAAAAAAAGTTGGAAGTAGAACATAAACTGTCCTTTAATTACAAAAATATGAAACCCATTTTTGAAATAAAAAAACACGGAATGATACCAGAATCATTAAAACCTCTTACCGACAGTATTGGACTAACATTTACAGGCATTGCTACCTACTTGAATATTAAAATAGGTTTCCTTGGCGCAACCTTCAGCGGCTTTCTGTTCAGCCCAATATTCAGCAGTTTACTAACCATTGTAATTTCAGTTTTATCCATACTATGGATAATAATGAAAATATATGATCAGTACTTAACCACCAAGCTAAAGAAAGAAGCCATGGCAGGCGCTGAACCCGAAAAAAATAAGGCTTTTCTTAAATCACTCAAAAAGGACGAATAATGCTAAGCGTTTTTTCAAACCGATACGAATCAACCGATCATGGAACCTTTTCAACATGGAATGTTCCCGAATTGGGTTTTTCATCATTTTGTTTGGAATTGCCATGGCGACAAAATCAGAATTCAATCAGCTGTATTCCGGCTGGTACCTATTGGGTTAAAATACGTTACAGCCAAAAATACGGCTTAATATTTCATGTTACCGATGTACATGGTCGTTCCTATATTTTAATACATCCGGGTAACTATGCCGGCGATGTTTCAAAGGGCTTTTTAACACATTCAAAAGGGTGCCTTTTATTAGGCAAACAAAGAGGCCTGATAGGCAAACAAAAGGCAGTGCTTAACTCACGTATTACGGTTCGCAAGTTTATGAGCCTGCTGGAAAATAACGAATTCAAGCTAATTATTACAGAAACCTATAAAAAACAACCATCATGATTTTAGAAAGCATTTTAGGCATTGTAACCGGATTGGGCGGTTCAATAGCAACCGGCATAATGAATTTGAAAACCCAAAAACTAAAAAACGAACACGATTTGGCTATGGTTCAAGCTGAAACCAATGCCATGATTGCCGAAACCGAAGCCAATATAAAAATTACAGAACAACAAGTTCAGCGCGATTTAGAACTTTCGGCAAACGATAATTTCAGAATGTCACAGGAGTTTGGCAATAAGGTGAATGTAAGCAATCAACTTATTGAAAAGCTTTTTGAACGTTGGTGGACAACTATTTTTGGCGTTTTGCTAACCTTTTTGTTGGGATTGGTTGATGTACTTCGCTCAGGCATGCGCCCGGGCATTACAATTACACTAATGGTTATAACGGCTTACATTACACAGCAATCGGTAATAATTGTAATGCAAAATCACACTTTTCTTACTCCTGATCAGGTATTTGACTTGATAGCATCTATAATTTACCTTACTTTTTCGGTGGTGGGTTGGTGGTTTGGTGATAGAGCTATGGCAAAATTCAAAACAAATAAAGCATAATGGCTATTTCAGAATATAGAGTTCCTAAGCTGTTATCGTTGGTTGGCGACCCCGTAATAGTGGAAGCCATTACCACTTCGCATTTGGATGCAGGTTCAAAAACCATTCTCGATTTTTTAATTTATGGCGATGATGCCGATGTCCATTATTTTGATATTACAATAAGTGGAGCCTATTCCCTACACTTCAATTTTGTTGATCACCTGGTTAACCTTAACGATATTTTAAAACGATCTAATTTTTCCAGTGACAACGAGTTTCTTAATCATGCGGTTGACCGAATGAACGGATTTCCCAACGCGGTGGCATATTTTACATTTAGCGTTGTTACCAATTCAACCTATCCAAATGGGTTCATCCGCATGCAATCAATTAAAATGAACGATCATCAAATGGTTGGTTCACCTTCATTTACATTTGAGCAAATTGATTTTACTTTAGGCGTAGAACCCCATTATAATGAAAATTATCGGTTAGGAATCCGCATTTATAATGGCAGTTCCGAACTACTGGGTGAATTGGTAGAATTCCCTGATTTGGAGGGCCGTGTAATATTCGATATTTCTGAATTTATTGAGATACTGCCACAACCCGACTTTGATTTGGAGGCCAACATTCTCAGCTTCAACGAAACTTGCAAACCATATTTTTATTTATTATTCGATAGGTATGGAATTCCTGCAGTAGAACACAATACGCTTTTTAGCAGCACTTATTATGCCATTTACGGCCAAAGCAGCTATATGAAAAAGGCTATCTGGAACGAGGAGGCTGGTAGTTTTTATAACGAATTATCGGTACATAAGTCGTTCCTTACGTTGCAGCCCAACTTTAAAAAAATAACGCCATTAGCACCAGAATTGCTTTCATTTCTGGTATTCGATGCTACTATAAGCACCGTTAAACTTCACTTAAAAGTTAATTTTACCGATGGCAGCAGCTACGAAGCTGACCGAGGAACCATTGGTGCAATCTATGGCAAGGTGTTACAAGCAATTGTTTCCCCATTAAGGCTTAATATTTTTGAGATAAACATTTCAAAAACCGTGGCTAATTACACCGTTGTTTTGCGCAACCAAAGCAATGTTGATATTAGCCAGGAACGTACCTACATTTTAGATTATGAAACCTACGACTATTTAAGGTTTTTTATATTCCGTTCCGATTATGGCGGTGGTTACGACTGTTTGCGGTCAACGGGTATAGTTACCAACCCCGCAAAAATTGAAAAGGAATTTGGCACTGTTGCCTTACCCGACGATTATACCACCAAAACCCGAAAGGAAATTCAGGTATCGGCTACCCGTACCCTTGAATTCAATTTAAACTGGGGTTTAATGATAAATTTTGGTGGCAATTCGCGCAACTGGAAAAACTACATTCAGCAGATTGAACTATCGGACGATATTTTTGAGTACATAAATGGCATTACCGTGCCATGCAGCTTTATTACCGACGACTATATGCTGCATAACGACAATACCAGCATATATACCCATTCATCGGTTTACAGGCGTGCTTTTGTTGATGAAGCTTGCTCCGATGATGATATACCAATTAGCGGCGATTACAGCGATGATTTTAACGAAGATTATTTTAACTAACCATGGCAAGCGAAACCTATACACAGATACGTACCTGGATTGATTCCATTTTTAAGAGCAATGGCCGCAAGTTTATCACCGGTCCCCACGCCAATGAAGGATTAAAAAAGGTATTAACCAAAGCCGAAGAACTGTTCAATTCAAAAGCTGTTGCCGGTGGCTTGGCAACATTGGGGGAGGATGGGAAAGTTCCAACAGAGCAGTTGCCAAGTACAACCGCCATTCAAAATAACTACGTAGCCACCACCGCACCAGCAGCTACTAATGATAACACAGAGGGCTATGTGGTTGGCAGCCGTTGGATAGATGTTACCAATGATAATATTTATGATTGTGTGGATGCCACAACAGATGCTGCAATATGGGTTAAATCGAACTTCGATGTGTTTTCATTTGCATTAAGCGATTATGCCACCGCTTTAACAACAGGCGTTAAGGATGCGTTTAACATGACACACCCATCAAAACTAATTGATTTATTCATTGCAGTGGCCGAAGCTCCAACAGGTTCAAGTTTAATTGCCGATTTAAAGAAAAATGGCATCTCATTTTTTACCACAAAACCAAGTATTGACGCAACAGAAAAAACATCGTTAACTGCTGCAACCCCTTTTGTTTTGAATGGCACCATAACATTTGCAAAAGGCGACGAAGTTACCGGGCACGTTGACCAAATTGGAGCAACAAATGCAGGTAAAGCTTTAAAAGGTTATCTAATTTTAGATCGTAAATAAAATGCAAGTAATTAGAGTTATCCAAAAAGAACAATCAACAGAAATGTTGAAAACAACCTATCCAAGGGAGGATAAAGAACCCATAGTTGGATTAGATGCATCCATTGAATTTTACGAAATTCAAACAATGCCATATCCTGGTGATTACGATCCAAATAAACATACCATTAGCGAAATTTGGACCTTGACAACTAACCAAGGCGAGTTTTTAAAAGTTTGCCTTATTGAATGGCTGTTAACCGAAAAACCCCAGGCTGAAGTATTGGTAAATTTTAACAATTCTTTTGGCAATTTTATTGATACGGCTTATCCAATTTGGAAGCGTGTTAAAGACTTTTCGCAACCAACCAACGAAGGAACATTAAGGCAAGCACAAGAAACATCCTTAAGGGAAGAAAGGCAATTGAGAGAGGATGCCTACATAAATTCCAACATTTTCCCAGATTTTAATTTTAATTGGTTATAAGTCATGCACGTAATTAACTCACATAGGTTTGGCGGTTCTAACCCAATGATATTAGAATTTGTAACTAGTTCCGCTGGCCAAACCATTCAATTACAAATAGGAGGTTATGAAGCTGTTAATGCTGAAGCTGATTGGGGGGATGGTACTACGAGTATTCTTACATCAAATAACGATCCTGATTTATACCATACCTATACAGTAGCTGGTACGTATGAGGTAAAAATTAAAGGTATATTCCCGGGATTGATTTTTAGTTCTTCTCTTGCCAATAGATTATACCTTACAAAAATTAAGAAATTTGGATCAGTAGGTTTGTTACTGCTATCGTGCCCAGCTTGTACAAACTTAACAACGGTTCCTGATGATGGTAACATTGGATTAAAAGACTGTGTATCGTTGAGTTATGCGTTTCAAGGATGCAGCGGGATAACTAATTGGGGAAACATAGGTAGTTGGGATGTTTCTAATGTAGTAAATTTTGAATCTGCATTTAGTGGACTTAATTTATTTAACCAAGATGTAAGTGGATGGAATGTGAGTTCTGGTGTGATTTTTAATGGTATGTTCTATGCCTGTCGTAATTTTACTCAAAATGTAGGAAATTGGAATACAGCCAATGCAACGGCATTGACTAATATGTTTATGTATTGTGAAAAATTCAATCACCCTATTAATTTTAATATTGGTAAAGTCACTACAGTTACAAACATGTTTTATAATTGTATTTTATTTAATTCCGCTATTAATTGGACGCTTCCAGCTACATTAACTTCACTTGAAGGTTTACTTACGAATTGCAATGTTTTTAACCAAGACATAAGTGGTTGGAACACCCAATACATTACAAATCTTACCGCTACTTTTTCTGGTTGTACTGTTTTTAATCAAAATATAAGTGGCTGGAATGTTTCAAATGTATCAACATTGAACACAACTTTTGCTAATTGTACAGCATTTTCACAGAACTTAAATTCATGGAGTGTAGGAAATGTTACGAATATGTACCGAACATTTATATCCTGTACACACTTTAATCAATCGATGCCTTCTTGGGATACTTCCAAGGTGACAAATATGTCAGGTTTATTTGCAAATTGTACAATATTTAATCAGGAATTAAATACATGGAACACCAGCAATGTTACTGATTTCTCACAAATGTTCCAAAATTGTCCAGCGTTCAATTCAAGTATTAGTGGATTGAGTACGGTTAAGGCTACGAATATGATGAATATGTTTAGGCTTTGTACAACATTCAACCAGTCAGTAAGTAATTTTAATACTTCTCTTGTGACTAATATGTCTTATATGTTTATGGATGCAAGAGCATTTAATCAACCGCTTGCTACATTTAATACAGCTAATGTCACCACAACTAATTCAATGTTTTTTAATTGTTATGTTTTTAATCAGGATATAAGCGGTTGGAATGTAGCCAAGGTAACAACAATGGAGTCAATGTTTTATTATTGCTATGCTTTCAATTCAGACATAAGTGGTTGGGTTACTACCGCTTTGACAAATATGTACTACACATTCGGTACCTGTTATGCTTTTAATCAAAATTTAAATTCTTGGAATGTGTCATTAGTAACTATCTTTTCAGGTACATTCGATAATTGCTGGGCGTATAATCAACCAATGAACTCGTGGAATGTGTCAAATGCAACAAACATGGCTGCTATGTTTCGTGATTGCAGGGCATTCAATCAAGATATAAGTGGTTGGAGTACTGCGAAAAATACTGATTTATACCAAACGTTTTACAACTGTAACGCATTTAACCAAGATGTTAGCGGCTGGAATATGAGTTTGGTAACAAGAACTTTAGGTATGTTTCAAAGTTGCGATATTCTAAACATTCCAATGACGTTTTCTTTACCAAAGTGCAGTAGTTTACAAGATATGTTCTCGCAATGTTCTACTTTAAATAGTCCAATTATTCTTAATAATTTAGGTGCAGATGCGAGTGTGACTGTTATTAGTATGTCTCAAATGTTTTATGGATGTTTTGCTTTTAATAATGATTCACCTAAAAATTTTAATTTGGCAAAAGTTAATAATCTAACGAGTTTCATGTATAAAGTAAATTTAAGTTCGGCTAACTATGATGCCATTTTAGTTGCTTGGGATGCTCAAGAATTAGTTAATAATTTAAGTGTACATTTTGGAACTTCAAAATATACAGAAACTGGACAAACCGCAAAAAACGCAATAATAGCAGCCGATAATTGGACGTTTACCGATGGAGGACTTGAATAATGCTAACCCTTAAAACAAATACCGATTCACTGGTAATTCCAGGTAACATTAAAATATCGGTTTCAACAGTTAATTCCATGTTGGTGCGCGACCGTGGCAGCAATACCATTAATTTTGGGTTGCAGGCCATCAACAGCAAATATTTATCGGTTCCCCACGCATCGGGTAAAAAACGGTTAAACGAAGTGGATGTTGATTTATGCTTCCGTAGTTTTAAAAAATCGGCAAAACTGCAATATCAGTCACTAAATAAAGAGCTGTATGCCTGTAATCTTAATTTCGATGAATCGGAATTTTATGGCAAAAACAAGGATAGAAGCATCCGTACGTTAACTTTAGGAGGTATTCTGTCAATTTGGGATCGTCCAAATTTTGATACTTCCGATAATGTGAATTTTGTATTTCCGGCCGTGGAAAACTCAAAATTTATGCAAGGCAGTTTTTATGAGGAAACAGTAATAGGCCAAAATAGCACTCCATACAGCGTTACTAAGAACTTTACCCCATTTGTTTATTTATGCTATTTATACGAACAAATTTTTGTTGAACAGGGATATTCCATAAAAACAAATCATTTACGGAACGACATTCATTTTAAAAAACTGGTTTTTTATACCAATACAGTTTCACATTATGTAACCGATTCAAATGGCCAAAAAGTGAGATTGAATAGTTGTTTGCCCGATATTGCCATTGGTGAGTTTATTAATAAAATAAGCGATTTATTGAATGTGCATCCCATAATTAATGAAAGCACTAAGGAGGTGTTAATAATAAGCCTTGAGGAAAGAATTACTAGGCCTAACATAGTTGATATTACTAAGTACATGGCCGATGATTTGGAAAAAATTGGAGATACATTGAACACCAAAGTTGTTTTTAAACTGGGAGTTGAAACCAGCGATGAATTGCAAACACCGCATAAATACATTTCGGAACAGGACCAATATTACTTAATGCCATCAGTTGCAACCTTTGATGATTTGCCGTTTACTTACCATCCGGGTGAGCTCCGTTTGGTAATTGATGAGAATGTATATTATGTGTACACCATGGACCAAGATACAGGTTTAATTACCTGGAAGAAATATACCCGCAATTTTCAGGAAATAACGCTGGGTTCCGGTGATTCAGTGCTAGAAATAAAATCGGACATTGCTGCAGTTACTTCAATATCAGGTGTTGAAGCAACCTCAAAGGTTGAAATGATTGGAACAAATTATTATTCTGAAGAGAAAGGTAAAGTTCCGTTCATGCTTGGTTTTGCCCACAATGCAAATGGAGTTGCCGGGCTATGGAACAATTCTGGTGGTGATGGTCAAATATATTTAAACCCAAATTCAATATTTAATTACTGCTGGAAGAATACTGCCAATATGATGGTTACTTCGTTTCAACCCTATGAATGCACCTTGCGCATTCCGCCAGCCATGCTTTCAAATTTTGATTTTACAGCCATATATAAAATAAAGAGCACGTTATTTTTCATTGAAGAGATGAATTATAGCTTTGAGGCTGAAAAAATTACCTATGATAAGTCGAAACTCCGGGCTGTTTAAAAATTCGGGAAGTGCATCTGTATTTTTTCACCTCCAATATTGTTGAATTTTTCAAGATATCTCTGAGTCATATCCAAACTGTGATGCCTTAAATGCAGCTGCATTTCACGGGCATTTATTCCGCTTTCAATTGCTTTTCCTGCAGCAGTATGTTTTAGCAAGTAAATAGTTTTACGTTTATCAAAACCTATTTCATTTGCAAAGTGCCGCCACCTTTCAGCTATCCGTGTGGGTGCTATTTTTGTTTCACCGGGTAAAAAGTTTTTCGATAATAAATAATAATTCTCCGGATACCTATCTAAGTTCAACCCAAGCAAATAATTAAATAATTGTTCGGGCATTTTAATGGGTTGCATTTTTTTATTTTTTGTTGATGTTCCAGGTATCCTTATCAACCTCTTTTGAAAATCAATATAATAAATCCGTAACCTAACAATTTCGGCAGGTCTTAAGGCTGCATAATAAACTAGTTGCGTGCAAGTAAATAATTGAGGATCTATTTCTGGAAGCCTTGTTTTAATTAACTGCATTTCGATATTTGTATAAGTAAGCAGCTCTGGTTCCGACTCTTCAAGCATATCAATTTTTAGGAATGGATTGAAAACAATAAAATCACGCTTTTGCAAAAAGGTGAAAAACGTTCTCATGCTTGAAAGATGGTTATTGTAAGTGCGGTTTGTAAACTTTTTTTGAAGTTTCAGGTAATCGATATAATCAATAGCGTGGTGATAATTGAATTCATCGCACGATAGTTTATCAAGTTTCTTTTTTTCAAGATACTTTTTAAAAGTACTTATCATGTTATTGTAAGTATGATGGGTACGTTTTTCTGTAGTACTTTTTTTTATTTCGTACACATAATCCATTGCCTGAGTAATAGATGTAAACCGTTTTTCTTGAACTTGAAAAGGATTCCAACCTTGCTTTAGCTTTATATTAAAAGCTCTGGCAATTTCATACCCCTTTCGGCGACGGCCCTCTTTGGTTGGAATTTTGTTTGAAATGAATTCCCGGAATACTTTAAACTTTCCGGTTTCAGGATGTATATATGAATACTCTACATACCAACGCTCATCAAGTGTTGGCTTTTCTTTGAAGATAGCATTTTTAAATTTTTCCATGTCGAGTAATTTGAACGCTCTCCCCAGAACCTCATTTTACCACAATGGAAATTTTGTATCATTTTGTATCAAAAAAAGCGGCTTAGAACCTCTAAACCGCTTCATATCAACAATCTGCATTTGCATAGTAGCGGGGACACGACTCGAACATGCGACCTTTGGGTTATGAGCCCAACGAGCTACCAACTGCTCCACCCCGCAATATATTTTTAGAACGTTTTTTGTCTGTTTAGCGGGTGCAAAGATACTATAAAGTAATGAACCCACAAATAAAAAGGATTATAAATTTTTATTTTTTAGTTAATCCGGTAAACAACCTATAGAAACGACTTGTTATCTAAAATGAAATTATTTTGAAGAAAAGATTCTATGACAAACAAAAAAGTTCTCGAAGTTCAAAAAATAGGTTCGCAGTGGAGCATGGAAAACCCGTTTCTTTTCTGCGCCCATCATCAAGATGCTTACCCAAAGGGAAATAATGAAATGGGACCATCTGTTTCTTTATCAGGAAGGAATATAGGAAGTGATTTTTCTGGAAAAGATGGATTTAGCATGTACCATGGCCATAAGGTACCCGGATTTCCGGCACACCCACATCGGGGCTTTGAAACCGTAACCATTGTTTTGGAGGGATTGATTGACCATTTCGATTCTAGAGGCAATGAGGGCCGTTATGGAAACGGCGATGTTCAATGGATGACTGCCGGATCAGGCTGTCAACACAATGAAATGTTTCCACTGGTAAATCAGGATAAAGAAAATCCGGCGGAACTTTTTCAGGTTTGGCTCAACCTTCCTGCAAAAGACAAATTTGCAGAACCGGGCTACAAAATGCTTTGGGCTGAAGATATACCTGTAATTAAGATTTCCGATTTGAACCAAAAAATATCCACCGTTCGGTTAACTACAGGGTTTTTTCAAGGTACGGAGAGTTTACCTCCCGCCCCATCGTCGTGGGCAAGCGACAAAAATAATAATGTAGGTATCTTTTTGATTCACATGGAGGCAGAAGCTACAATCACATTGCCTGCTGTATCAGAAACACTCAACCGCAATGTATATTTTTACCAAGGCGAGGGTATCATTCAAATCGACAATCTTGAAATAGGGTCTTCAAACCGGATAAAGTTGATTGGCAATGAATCCACAATAATCACCAATGGCCAAAAAGAAAGTTTTTTAGCTGTATTGGAAGGAGAACCCATTCCGGAGCCCGTTGTACAATATGGTCCTTTTGTTATGAATACTGAAAGTGAAATCCGGCAAGCCATGAGCGATTACCAAAAAACAGAATTCGGCGGCTGGCCCTGGGACCGACCCGATCAGGTTCATGAACGGTCAGTAGGACGATTTGCCCGTTATGGGGATGGGAGAATGGAAAAGAGGTGAATTGCTTTTAGTTTGCTGTATTTGCAAGAATTACAGGCCGTGTTTGATAAATTGGATTGGCAATTTTCAAGGCGTTTTTTAGCGGGTTGGAATAAATGCCTAGATAGATTTTCTTTAATTCCTCTTTATTGCCTTCCACGGCGTATATTTTTTTCTCCATTTCCTGGATAAAAAACATGCGCGACTCCAAGGTGTATTTATCCTTCAAATAATCAATAGTATTATTCTCGATATCGTAAGCAATATAGTTATTGTCCCATAACTGATAATGGCTGTGGATACGGTTGTCGATCAATTTTGCAATGGAACTGAACAATTCATTTTTATCGTAGTCTTTAAACTGTTGCAAATGGCTGTTGGTAATGGGTTCTGTAATTTCAATGTGTACGTTGCCTTTAAATTGTTTGATGCCCGATAAAATGCTCTTCAGATCCTCGCCAGGGGCTTTCACGTATTTATCGGTTTTTGAAACGTACAATTCCAGCATTTTCATGGCATCGCAGGTTTCCCATTGATAGGATATCGATAAAGGCACAATATTTAATTCCGAAAGGCTGTCGATAATGGAACCGTTGCTGCTCATGTCAAACATTTTCAGCAAGCCTTGGTCGGTGCTGTCGTTTCCGTCCTTGGTTCGGCCATTGCGTTGGGCAATCCAGATGGAATCGTTTTTTGAGGTGATGGTTTGGCGGATGTATTTTGATAATATAACGGAATTGTGGTACATATCGCGGGTGTTGCCGCCACGTTCCACTTTGAAAAGCTTGTTCGATTTGGCAATATCAACCACAAACTGCGAGTACAATAAATTGCTGCCAAAGGCTATTTCCGAAGTACTAAAACCATTGTCAACCAATGCCAGTTGAAACAAACCACTGTCCAACAAAATATCGCGGTGGTTCGAAATAAACAGATAATTTTTGGATGGATCAAGGTTTTCAAAGCCGGAATAGCTGAATTGGGAAATGGTTTTTTTAATTATCTGATAAATGGCCCGGTGCATGATATTTACCTGAAAATCGGTAATGGTACTAATCTGTTGAATCATTTTTTGTAAGTGCTCCACGGGAACATCGGGATATACAAATGAGGCAACTGCATTCAATGCCGGATCAGCAGTCAGACGTTTCATAGCGGCGTTTATCTCACTATCGTGGTAAGGCCTAATATCGTCGAAATTGTGTTCAGTCATAACATGAATCTTTAAATTAGTTACCAAAATACCCTTTCAAAAATTTTGATAAAAGAACATCAAAGTTACAATTATATGGTAATTGAGCAAATGTTAGGCAAATTTCTTGCTTCATTTGGTGGATCCCAACTTTGTAGTTACATTTATGCCAATTATACAACCGACAAACTTACACTATGGGAATATTTGGCAATATATTCGGCAAAGAAGAAACAAATGCAGCTCTCGAAATTGAACGTAAATTTTTGGTAACCGGCGATTTTAAAGCTTTTTCAACCGGTAAATTTGATATTATCCAAGGATACCTTTCAACTGATTCAGAGCGCACGGTAAGAGTCCGTATTGCTTCCGACCAAGCTTTTATAACTATAAAAGGAGCCAGTGATGAAACCGGCACCACCCGTTTTGAATGGGAGCAATCCATCTCGGTTAACGATGCAAAAGCATTGCTTAAACTTTGCTTAGAGCACCCAATTGAAAAAACCCGGTATATTGTCGAAATCGAAGAATTTATATTTGAAGTAGATGAATTTAAAGGGGCTAATCAAGGATTAATTATTGCAGAGGTTGAGCTTTCTGATCCTACCGATGAAATCCCAACTCCTGAATGGATGGGTCAGGAGGTAACCAATGATGCCCGCTATTACAACTCCTATCTTTCCCAACATCCGTATTCGCAATGGAACGACCAATAGATGTTAGCATCTAAAAACTAAGTATTTATAGTAGATTTCATTGGGGTTTTTATACTTTTGCTCCCCTTATTTTTGATGATCAGATATGGAGGGATACGAATTTTATACTTTATCTAACGGAATACGATTAATCCACAGTCATTCGGACGGAAAAGTTGCACATTTAGGCGTTATAATAAATACTGGTTCGCGCGATGAAAACAGTCATCAGCTTGGTATTGCCCATTTTATTGAACATGTAATTTTTAAAGGAACCAATAAGCGCAAGGCCTTTCATGTAATTAGCCGGCTTGAAGATGTGGGTGGCGAAATTGATGCCTATACCACCAAAGAAGAAACCTGTATCTATGCATCTTTCTTAAAAGAGTATTCCGAGCGGACATTGGAACTATTTGCCGATATTGTGTTCAATTCTTCGTTTCCCGACAAAGAACTGGAAAAAGAAAAACAGGTAATTCTTGATGAGATAAATTCCTACAAAGACAGTCCCGGAGAATTAATATTCGACGATTTTGAAGAACTCATTTTTGCAGGACATCCCATTGGCAGGAATATTCTAGGTGAGCCAAAATTGCTTAAAAAGTTTACCCGGAATCACATTCAGGAATTTATTCGACAAAACTATCACACCAATCAAATGGTTATTTGCTCGGTTGGCGACATTAAGTTTTCACATTTGGTGCGATGGGTTGAAAAATATTACGCCCCGGTTCCTCCAAATTTACGGCAAGAACCCCGATTGGCTCTAAACGGCTACCAACGCGAAAACAAACTCGTACATAAAGCAACGCATCAGGCTCATTGTATCATTGGGAATCGTGCCTACGATATTAACAGCTCCAAACGACTTCCGCTTGAATTGCTCAACAATATTTTAGGCGGACCCGGAATGAATTCCCGTCTTAACTTGGCCTTACGCGAACGGCATGGCTATACCTATAACATTGAATCGTTCTACGGCCCATACAGCGACACGGGAATTGCCGGCATTTATTTTGGTACTGAGCCTGAAAAAGTGGAAAAAAGTTTAACCATTATCCACTCCGAAATAAAAAAACTTCAAATACAGTCGCTTGGAATTTTACAGCTTGATAGGGCAAAAAAACAAATGATTGGCCAAATGGCCATTAGCTCTGAGAATCTTTCGAACCTAATGTTGAATATTGGGCGTAGTTATTTGCTTTTTAATAAAGTTGATTCGCTGGAACAAGTATATGAAAAAATTCAATCGGTTACCGCAAATGAATTACTTGAAGTGGCCAACGAGATTTTTGATGCAAATCAGCTATCCACCCTTACCTACAAATAACTCAATGTCCCCCAAAAAAGGCAACCTTTTGTTTTTAATAAATGCGTTTCACCAATTTTACTTCACAACGTTTGATTTAATGTGCTTTTTGGACTAAATTCGTGGTTCAAAATAACCGCTAATTCGTTTCAATTATGATGGGTAGTTCTGAAAATTCGGGGTTTTCGTTGGAAAAAGAGAACTTGATGCCCCGCGAAGAGATGTTGGAAATTGCTAAAAAGAAAAAGAATCTTCGTATTGCGGTTGCCAAAGAATCGGCCAACGATGAAAATCGTGTAGCCCTTGCCCCTCATGCTGTGGAGCTTTTGGTTACCAATGGCCATGAGGTTTATGTTGAAAAGGGAGCCGGAATTCAAGCCCACTTTGATGACCTAATGTATTCCGAAGCCGGCGGAACGTTGGTGGAAGATAAACGAATAATCTATTCCAGCGATATCATTGTTAAGGTAGCCCCTTTTAGTGATGAAGAAGTAGAACTTTTACGCGGAAATCAGTTGGTGATTAGTTCCTTTCAAATTGGCACGCAAAGCCGCGAATATGTTCAGAATCTGTTGCAAAAAAAAGTAACCGCTTTGGGTTATGAATACCTAATGGATGCGGCCACGGGCATTTTTCCTGTGGTACAAAGTATGATGGAAATTTCTGGAACAACATCAATCCTCATCGCTGCCGAATACATGAGTAATGCCAATCAGGGAAAAGGTGAAATGTTGGGAGGAATTAGCGGAATAAGTCCAACCGATGTGGTAATATTAGGTGCTGGTACTGCTGGTGAATTTGCTGCCCGAACTGCACTTGGACTGGGTGCAAGCGTAAAAGTTTTTGATTGTTCGGTTTATAAATTGCGCGATTTACAGCAGCGATTAGGAACCCGCATTTTTACATCCATCATGCAACCAAGGGTGGTAGCAAAAGCCCTGCGTACAGCCGATGTGGTAATTGGTGCTATTCCCAGCGAAATTGAAGATCAACCCTTTTTGGTGAGTGAGGATGCAGTAAGGCAAATGAAACCCTATTCGGTAATTGTTGATTTGCGCATCGACCATGGAGCTTGTTTTGAAACTTCGGAGTTGACAAGTTTTCAAAATCCGATATACCGCAAACACGGGGTGGTTCATTATTGCGTTCCCAACATACCATCAAGGGTGGCACGTACAGCCAGTTATGCACTTAGTAATATTTTGGGACAAATTTTGCTTGAAATTGGTTTGGCTGGAGGCGTTAATCCCTTAATTAAGCAACATGCTGGAGTTCGCACCGGAATTTACTTGTATAACGGAGTACTTACCAAAGAAAGCATTTCCAAAAGGTTTGGGCTTCCTTTTCAGGATATTAATTTGCTCACTGCAGCGTTTTAATAAACGAGTATAAATAATTGTTCACCGAAGGAAAACTATTCATTTCCAATATTGTTCTTTTGCTGAATAGAAAGAGGGTTTTATCCTCTTTTTTCAGGTTTAAACTAAAATAAAATGGATAAAAACAATCGCAGCTATTCAAACAATGAAATTACCGTGCATTGGAAACCTAAGGAATGCGTTAATGCAGGCACTTGCTTTCGGGAATTACGGAAAGTTTTTGACCCTTCGCGTAGGCCCTGGATTGATTTGGAGCAAGGAACCACGGAACAAATAATTGATATTGTGGAACGATGCCCAACCGATGCCCTTACGTATGATCGGAATACTACCCCTAGAGATTCCTCAAAAGAGACTTCCAGTAAACCACTAACTTCTGAAAAAGTAACTTTTAGTGTCATGCGCAATGGTCCCATATTAGCCGAAGGAAAATTTACTGTTGTAAAACTTGATGGTTCAGAGCAAGAAATTAAAAGCATTACCTCATTCTGCCGCTGTGGAATGAGTCGTACACAACCCTTTTGCGATGGGACCCACAATAAAAAAGGCTTTTTCCCCGATAATTATTAATTGAAAAATCCCATGAGCGATATTCAAAAAACTAAAGTTACTACACTAAAAGACGGCCCACTAATGGTAGAAGGGAATTTTTCCATAAAAGGGTTTGATGGTAACGTCCTTTCCACTATGGATAAGGTATTCCTTTGCCGATGCGGCAAATCGGCCAATAAACCTTTTTGCGACGGCTCGCATAAGAAATAGCCTCACGAAAAAAGGGTTTTTTATAAATTGTTATTTCAACTTTTTTGATGAGTGTTAGGTAATATAAATATTTATCGTAATTTTACGCTAATTAGGTTAATGCTGTAGCCCTCTTCTTCTATCTAACCCGATAGAGCATTACCAATACTAAAATAAAGCAAATTACTAAGCAATTTTAGAACCGTAAAATTATACGGACTGGAATTGCTGTTTTTGTTAATTTTTACTTCATTATTTGGCTTCAAATAAATCGTGTTTGTTGGTTTTAACCGCATAAAATACTCATTTGTTTGATTATCTTTGCAACCAAAATAATTGATTGATTGATAGATGGAGAATATTCGTAATTTTTGTATCATAGCCCACATTGATCATGGAAAGAGCACTTTAGCTGACCGTTTGCTACAGGTAACCAATACCGTAAGCGAGCGCGATGCACAAGCTCAGGTGCTCGACGATATGGACCTGGAACGGGAACGGGGCATTACCATTAAAAGTCACGCCATTCAAATGGACTATGAATGGAACAATAAAAAATATGTGCTAAACCTGATTGACACCCCGGGTCACGTTGATTTTTCGTATGAAGTTTCGCGCTCCATTGCTGCTTGCGAAGGTGCGTTGCTCATTATAGATGCTACACAGGGCATACAGGCCCAAACCATTTCAAACCTATACCTTGCCATTGACCATAACCTGGAAATTATTCCTGTTTTAAATAAGATGGATCTTCCTATGGCAATGCCTGAGGAAGTGAAGGACCAAATTGTTGAACTGGTTGGCTGCAAACGGACCGATATTATTGAAGCCAGCGGAAAAACAGGCTTGGGAATTAATGAAATTCTGGAGGCTGTAATTACCAGGATTCCTGCGCCCAAAGGCGATCCAGATGCTCCATTGCAAGCCTTAATTTTTGATTCCGTTTTTAATTCTTTCCGAGGAATTATTGCTTACTTCAAAATAGTAAACGGAACCATCCGTAAAGGCGATTTGGATAAGTTTGTAAATACCGGTAAGGAATATACTGCCGATGAGGTAGGTGTTTTGCGATTAAAGCAAGAGCCTCGAAGTATGCTTGGTACCGGCGATGTAGGCTATATTATATCAGGGGTAAAAACATCGAAAGAAGTGAAGGTGGGCGATACCATTACCCACCAAAAAAGGCCTTGTGCTAAAAGTATCGATGGATTTGAAGACGTTAAACCCATGGTTTTTGCGGGAATGTATCCGGTAGATGCCGATGACTACGAAGACTTGCGTGCCTCTTTGGAAAAACTGCAGTTGAACGATGCCTCGCTTACCTTTGAGCCTGAATCATCCATGGCCTTAGGTTTTGGATTCCGTTGCGGTTTCCTTGGTTTGCTTCACATGGAAATTGTTCAGGAACGCCTCGATAGGGAATTCGACATGGACGTGATTACCACCGTTCCCAACGTTTCATTCACCTGTTATACCAAAAAGGGAGAAAAAATTGAAGTACATAACCCTTCAGGATTACCCAAGGAAAACTACATTGATTATATTGAAGAGCCTTATATTAAGGCGCAAATTATTTCCAAGGCCGATTATATTGGAGCCATCATGAAACTGTGCCTCGATAAGCGGGGTGAGTTGCAAAGCCAGATTTATACGTCGAGCAATCGGGTGGAAGTAACTTTTGAAATGCCACTTTCGGAAATTGTAATTGATTTTTACGATAAATTGAAGAGTATTTCCAAAGGATATGCTTCGTTCGACTATTATCGCACGGATTATAAAAGGGCAAAATTGGTTAAGTTGGATATTCTTTTAAATGGGGAAAGCGTAGATGCTCTTTCGGCTTTAATCCATGTGGACAACGCTTATGAATTTGGCCGTAAAATATGTGAAAAACTGAAAGAACTCATCCCGCGCCAGCAATTCGATATTGCGATTCAGGCAGCCATTGGTGCCAAGATTATTTCGCGCGAAACCATTAAAGCCGTGCGCAAGGATGTTACCGCCAAATGTTACGGTGGTGATATAACCCGTAAACGTAAGCTGCTCGATAAACAGAAAAAAGGAAAAAAACGGATGCGTCAAATTGGAAATGTTGAGGTTCCGCAAAAAGCCTTTTTAGCCGTTCTTAAACTCGATTGATAAATAAAAATCACAGTTGAAACACTTCATAGAACCCTGAATTAGTAAATAATTTGGGGTTTTTTCAATTATTAGCCCAAATAGATTCAGTGGATTGCCCTAAACCTACCGGAATAATTGAATCCATCCAAAAAAGGCTCACTTTTTTGTTAAAACATTTGGATAAAAAAGTTTTTTAACTACTTTTGCATCGCTCTTTAGCAACCGGGGTGCCATAGCTCAGTCGGTAGAGCAATGGACTGAAAATCCATGTGTCCTTGGTTCGATTCCGAGTGGCACCACCTCAAAAAAAAGCCTGGTTTTAAACCGGGCTTTTTCGATTTTATTTCGTCCTACTTTCTGCCAACTTCAGTGCCTCATAAGCATTTATAATGCCTCCGGTTACCGATAAGGTAGCAAACCTCACCTTTGTCTTTTTATAGGTGGTAATATTGGGGCGATAAACTTTTTTGGAATTCTTTAAAGCCGAAGCAAGCAAAATATCCTTTAACTCCACGGCGGTTAATTCCGGATAATACGACCAAACCAAAGCCGCAACACCTGATGTTACAGGGCTGGAGAAACTGGTTCCACTTTCCAAATCGTATTTACTTCCGGGGAAAAGGGAGATTATATCCACTCCCGGAGCAAAAACATCAACGGTTTTCTGTCCATAATTTGAAAAAACACCCGGGAGTGTTTTATTGCCAATTTTGGCATTGGCTCCCACAGTAATCCAATTCTTGACAAGGGAATTATCGTTCAATCGTTTGGTTGGATAGCTTTCCACCGTATCGCAATTAGCTGCCTCATTTCCGGAAGCATGAATCAAAAGTACCCCGTGGGACTCAGCGTATAAAATGGCATCATCAACCAGATTTTTCAAGGGTGAAAATTCTTTGCCAAAGCTCATATTTATAATGTTTGCCCCATTATCAACAGCATATCGTATGGAAAGGACTACATCTTTATCGTATTCATCGCTATCAGGCACCGCCCTTAAAACCATTATTTCCACATTATCGGCAATACCGTTGATGCCTTTGTTATTGTTGCGGTTGGCTGCAATAATACCTGATACAAAGCTGCCATGCTCAGCACTTGGCCCGGTTACATCGTTATTGCCATAGTTTTTTTCATTTGGATTATAGCAATCATCGCCCACAATGATTCTGCCATTGAGTTCTATATTTAATGAAGTATTGAGTTCCTTATTCAGCTCGATGGTTTCATAATCGAGCATTTTGTAAGTAAAACCTCTTTTAAGTATATATTTTAATAATTTTTTAGCATCGGCCTCTTGTTTGTTTTTTGGTTCCACTTTTTCAATTTCATCCAGCTTTGGTTCCTTGTTTTTAGTGTAGGGGCTTAATAAAACTAAGGCAGAGTCCAATTTGGTCCGAAACTCATTCAATTCCTCCAATTGTGAAGTAATCTCTTCAATTTCATCATTATATCTTTTTAAACAATGCTGATATTGGGTGTAATTTTCCCGATCCTCTTTTGTAAGATTTTGAATAGTAGTAATAGTGTCGTAAAGCGACTTATATTTGTTTATAACCCTAACAAATTCAAAGTTTTCAATATCTAAATTTTCACCTGAGGCATTGCCTAAAAAGTTCCAACCATTAATGTCATCAACATAGCCATTGTGGTCATCATCCATCTGGTTGTTTGGAATTTCATCGGTATTTACCCATATTTTATCTTTCAAATCTTCATGAGTTATATCTACTCCGCCATCGATAACAGCCACAATAATTTTCTTTTTTGGCGTTTTACCTACCAATAATTCCTGATATGCTTTATCGACACTGACACCCTGAACTTTATCCGATTTCGGATCCAAATTATACCAGTTTAGATAATGGATGTTGAGGGAATCTAAGGTAGTTCCCTTTTGCTTATTTCCACGGGCATCAGCAACATCAAAGCTAGTTATAACCAGAAATACAATAAATAGTACTGCAGCAATTCGTATCATAATTGGAATAGGTAAATTAAATTCATTAAAAAACTAACTAACCGCTAGTTTTTTTAGTTAAATGTAAAATTGATAGAAATAACGTTTATCTATACTTTATGTTTCTTGGAAATTGCATTGGATAGTACTGATAAAACCATGTACCAAATTATTATTAAAGCAAGGGCTGCCATGGGTATAGCTGCTATTAGTATCAAATTGCCTGCTAAAAAAATAAACCTTATTTTATTGTCTTTTACTTTAAGATTTTTAAACTTAAGTGAAAACATGGGTATTTCGGCAACCAACAAATAACTCAATATTACTGCAAGACTTATGATAAAATAAGGTTGGTTAATTATTGGAGCTATGCTTGAATTGGGATAAGCTTTGAGCACAAAAGGTAATGTAGCCCAAACCATGGCGTTGGAAGGAGTGTTCAGCCCAATAAACGATTCTGTTTGTCGGGTATCGATGTTAAATTTCGCCAACCGCAGCGCGGAAAAAACAGTAATAATAAACGGCGAAAGAATTAAAACCCAATCAATAAATACAGCCTCACTAAGGGGCAAATTGCCCAATATTGTTTGACGGACAATAGCATGGGCAATAGCCGCAGGAGCTAATCCAAAACTGATAACATCGGCTAAGGAGTCGAGTTGTTTCCCCATTTCGGAATAAGCACCAAGCAGGCGGGCGCTCATGCCATCGAAAAAATCGAAAACGGCAGCCACCAAAATCATAATTCCGGCAGCAACCAAAAACCCCTCGAAAGCAAAAACAACCGATAAACAACCCGATAACACGTTGAAAGAGGTAATGGTGTTGGGCACAAAGGCAAAATATTTTTTTATACTCATAGCGTTTTGTTTAATACCGGAACAAATTTATAAATAAACCTGAATTGGTACGGATAATATTTTAAAAGTGTGTTAAAAAGTGAGTGGTTTCTGGTTACTGGTAGCTGGTTTCTAGCTACTGGTTGCTTGTTGCGGACCTCCTTCTTCCAATTGTTCTATCTATTTTGCGGTGCATGTTAGGTTGCCATTTCATTGCAACTTAATTGGATGCACCGCTTGTGGCTTTGCCACTAAACCAAGGTCGCTCCGCTAAAGCGAGACAGGTGCCCTTGGCTATGTTCTTTCGCTCCTTTGGTCCCGATAGCTATCGGGATTCCCAGCTTCTAGCTTCTAACTTCCGCCTTCTAACTTCTTGTTCCCAAACTCTAATCTCTAATTTCCGTTTTCTAGCTTCGGACTTCTATCTTCTAATACCCTTCCATCAGCTCCTTGCCCGGGTCCCAAAACAGTTCTTTAAAATTTTTTATCTGGTTATTTTCTACAATAGCACCCTCGCTTTCAAGTAATTCGCACATGGTTTCGGAGCCACCAAAATGATGTTTTCCGGTGAGCATTCCGTTTCGGTTAACCACCCGATGTGCGGGGACAAATTCTTTTTGGGTATGAGATCCATTCATGGCATATCCTACCATTCGTGCGGCTTGCGGTGATCCAATACATTTGGCTATGGCGCCATAGCTGGTAACCCTGCCTGAAGGAATCAATCGGGCAACCTGATATACGTTCTCAAAAAATGATAGTTCATTCACCATTTTTGAATGTAGTTTCTTTTAAAATCTGTTGATTATTAAGCTTAAAGCAACTGTAATTAATGGAATCGCCGTCATCGATATGTAGTTTCTCGTAATGGGTTTGAATCGATAAAATGGAATCTGTCCAATGTTCCTTATAAAGATTTGAAGTGTGTTTGATTAATTCCAGTTGATTGTGCCGAATAACTTCAAGGGTATATTCGTATAAGAATTTGCTGTCAGTTTTTAAATGTATCAAACCATCATTTACTAAAAAATGTTGATACCGGGTTAGGAATCCAGCCGAAGTGAGCCTTTTTTTTGCCCTTCCGCTTTTCATCTGTGGGTCAGGAAAAGTTATCCAAATTTCGCTGATTTCGTTTGGAGCAAAAAAAGCTTCAATAACCTCAATGCGGGTTCTTAAAAAGGCTACGTTGGCAAGTTTTTCCTCCAAACTGGCTTTTGCCCCTTTCCAGATGCGGGCCCCTTTAATATCTACTCCAATAAAATTTTTGTTTTTAAATTCACGGGCTAATCCCACGGTGTATTCACCTTTTCCACAGCCCAACTCCAGCACTATGGGATTGCTGTTTTTAAAAAAATTACGGTTCCAGTTTCCTTTCAACACATGTTCAATGGTCACATGATCTTTAATCTCGGGCTCAATTACATGCGGAAACGTTGTGATTTCCTGAAATTTTTTCAGTTTCCCTTTTCCCACGGCTTGGTGCTATTTTGTTGATTTTTCAATTCTAATTCCAGCATTCAGAATATGCTTGAGTTCTTCTTCGCGCATGGCTTGCTCAACATAGAATGTGTATTTGCCAGTTAAAGGAAAGCGGATGTTTCGGCGATAGGGTATTCTGTTTGACCATACAGAGCCAAAACCTTTACCCAACCAACGACCTGTTGGGTCGGCCAGAATGCACTCCAAGGTGTCGCGCATTAATTGTTCATTTGGAAGCTGTGTGGTTATAAACAAATAAAGGTTGCTGTATTCATATTGCCCATTGATGCGGTTATTCAAATAAATATTATATACCGTGAGAGTATCAGTAATTTCTACCTCAAAAATAGCCACACTATCTTTTGACCAGGATTCGTTAGCAAAATCAACATTATTTTCATAGAATCGGTTTGGGTCACAGCTTACGATTGCGAGAAATCCCAAAATAAAAAACCACTTACTTCTGATTTTCATTGTTACTTCTGATTTTCATTGTTACTCCTGAATTTTCGGTGTTTATTATTCGATTTCTTTTTTCTATCGTGAGGGCTGTCGAACCGGGTTAGACTTTCCTGACCAACTACATTGGTAAACTCAAGGTTTTCAGGGGTAACCGGAACCTCAATTTTTACAGGAGTAACATCGGCCCGTTGACCCTTTTTATTCTGCTCAATTATATCCTTAACTTTTTCGGTAGCAAGTGGAATAATTCCCGAACCGGGTCCACCCTCTAACACATACCACATAATATGCCGATAGACATCCGTTTTAATATGAATGGCTTTTCCTAAATGAGTGTCTAAATGAATATCGGAGGATGGAAAATTTTTCCTTTCGTCCATATAGGAATCAACTTCGTAGTTGAGGCAGCATTTGAGTTTACTGCATTGCCCGGCTAGTTTTTGAGGATTCAGCGATAACTCCTGATACCGGGCTGCATTGGTAGTAACCGAAACAAAGCTATTAATCCAGGTGGCGCAACACAATTCGCGGCCGCATGAACCAATACCACCAATTCTTCCGGCCTCCTGACGGGCTCCAATTTGTCGCATCTCGACCCTAATTTTGAATTTTTCAGCCAGCACTTTAATCAATTGACGGAAGTCAACCCGCTCGTCGGCTATGTAATAAAAAATGGCTTTGGTTTTATCTCCCTGATATTCCACATCCCCAATTTTCATATCAAGTTTTAGGTCGAGGCTAACTTGCCGTGAGGCAACCATAGTCTCTGTTTCCAATTCAATGGATTCTTTCCACTTTTCAATATCGTTGGGTTTGGCTTTCCGGTATATGGTTTTAAATTCTTCAGTAACCGGAATTCTAAGTTTTTTCAATTGATGCAAAACCAAAGGTCCTTTTAACGAGATAATTCCAATGTCATGTCCGGGTGAGGCCTCAACGGCCACAATATCACCGGTATCTAACCGCAACCCGTTCAGATTATAAAAATATCCTTTTCGGGTATTCTTAAATCGTACTTCATAAAGTTCCTCTTTTTGAATTCCTTTTGGAATATCGCGTAACCAGTCAAAAATATTTAGTTTGCCTGCGTAGGCAATTTTCAGGTTTGAAGTAAATTCCGGATCAATATTTTTAACAGGGCAACCCCTTGATAAATCGTTGTGCATTCTATACGGTATTAGTATTTATTATTGCAATAAATATGTCAGTAACTAACCCGTAAAGATAATAAAATATTGAAAGGTTGAAACCCAGTTCGGGGCACCCAGCATTTGAACCGATTAATTTGGTGATTTTTTTTGGAAAAAACTAAAATGAACGTATTTTACGGAGCCGCTGGCAATGAAAAATAAAACGTGCTTCCCACACCCTCCGTACTTTCGCACCATATTTTGTCACCATTTATTTCAACAAATTCTTTGCATAGAATCAATCCCAAACCCGTTCCTTTTTCTTTTTCAGTCCCCGGAGTTGTAAAGTTTTCCTCTATTTTAAATATTTTATTCATTTTGTCTTTGGGAATTCCAGTTCCATTATCCTTAATTGCAAAAATTAAGAACGGTTTGTCTTGATAAGTTTTGGTATAGCTAATAATCTCAATAGTTCCATTCCGGTGGGTACTGAGTAAGAATAGTGTTCATTTAAGCGGGTTATTATGATTTTTAAATATTGGATATCTTCAGGAGTGTCCTGAAAATTTCCATGAATATTGGAATCCTGAAAATCAGGAATTGCCACATTGATTGTTTTTATGGGCTGGTGGGTTAACTTATTGTCTTCGTTGATACCCTTTGGCATAAAATTTAATGCTTCTGAAAGCATTAGAGGAAATATATCATTGTTAATGTGTTTTTTCTTAAAATAAGTTTACCCTTCCTAACAATTTCAAAATGCATTAATTCTTTTTTGCTTAAACCTTTCTTATAACGGTTGGTTTAGTAAATTTAATAAAACCAATTAATTTAACAAAATGTTTTTGAAGCAGATTAAGCTCTTATTCGAGTTATATTTTTGTTTCAGAATGTTATTTCTAATTGATAATAATCTGTGTTGCTGAGTAATTCAAAAGCAATGGGTATTAAAAGTTATTCCAAAAGACTCGGGTCCTAAAATAAATGCTTGTTACATAACGGGTTTGTTTCTTTATTTGATTGTTATTTGACAATGGAAAATAGAGCCATCTGGATATTACAAGAGAGTTGACTATTATTCCTGTTTGCGGGGCTGAGTTAAAATCAGTCATTAAAAACCATTTCTTTTTTAGCGGGGTAATTAATTAGAACCCCTTTTTTTGGGCCATGATATACAAACATACTTCCTGCCGCTAATCCTGTTGCCAAACCATCCTTATATGCCTGTTTCAGGTGGTTCAAGCTGCCGGCTCCTCCCAAAGCCACCACCGGAATGGTAACCTTTTCGGAAATGGAGCGGATTAAATCCAAATCGTATCCCTGCATGGTGCCATCTTTTTCAATGGACTGGATGATTAATTCACCGGCACCTTTTTCCTGCATCAACTGGGCAAAATCAATGGGAGAAAAACCTGTGTCTTTATTTCCACCATGAATCCATGTTTTCGTTTTACCAAACCTCTTTTTTTTCACGTCGATGCAAACCACAATGGTTGAGGAGCCAAAGGTTTCGGAAGCCTGTCGCACAAAATTGGGATTTTCTGCGGCATAACTGTTGATGATGACTTTTTCGGCCCCCGAGCCAATAATTTTACGGATATCTTCCAACGATCGGATTCCACCGCCCACGGCAAATGGCATGTTGGCTTCTTCACCTACATTTTTAACAAAATCGAGCGATATCAACCGCTTTTCTTTGGTAGCCTCAATATCGAGAAAAACCAATTCATCGGCTTTTAAATCGTTGAAAATACGAACCGAGTTTATGGGGTCGCCAATATAGCGGTGTTTTTTAAACCCAATTGATTTCACCAAAGCAAGGTTTTTAAGCAACAATACCGGTATAACTCTGGGACGGAACACTTTAATTAATAATTAGTAATTGATAATTTACAATTCAACAAAGTTCTTCAACAGCAATTCCCCCACATCGTGGCTTTTTTCGGGATGGTATTGTACCCCAAAAATGTTGTTCTTTTCAACCGCCGATGCAAACCGGTACTCATACTCCGTTTCGTTCAATAAATCTTCCGGTTCATTCAGTTTCAAATGGTAGGAATGTACAAAATACAAATCCGATAGGTCTGGAATTCCTTTCATCAACAAGCTTTCTTTGGTTTTTATAATTTGGTTCCAACCCATATGTGGAACCTTATTTTTAATTGTATCATTTACTTTAAAGCGGACTACTTCAGCATCTATCCAGCCCAATCCGTTAACGCCCCCTTCTTCGCTGCTATTGGCCAATAACTGCATGCCCAGGCAGATGCCCAAAATGGGCTTTTTATTTACAAGAACGGCTTCGTTCAGTACATCAAGCAATTGCAATTGACGGAGATTATCCATTGCTTTTTTGAAATGTCCCACCCCCGGCAAAATTAGTTTGTCGGCGGTTAATATTTCCGCGGCCTCCGACGAAATAAAAGAATCCACTTTCAGGCGGTACAGTTTTCGTTGAACCGATTGCAGATTCCCCATGCCATAATTTACGATAACGGTTTTCATAATTGCACCTCTTCAATCTGAAAATAAATTTCGGGATAATCTTTTAACAAATTGGTAAACGCATTAACCGACTCAATGACTTGTTGGTTTTCGCCTTCAATTATACCAGTTTCCATAATCTAATGCCTTTGACAAAATATATGGGAAATGATACTGAAAATCGATTGTTGAAATATTGACATCCCAAAATAAATGAAGTAAAAACTGTTTTATATCCATTGTTTATTCCTGATTTAAACGAAAGTTATTCATCTTGTCCGAGGTTACATATTTTGCCTTAGCCAACGGCAACAATTACATTTGGCTAATTAATGCATCCATATCGCGTTTAATGGTTTTAAAATTAACTAAAGTATATTATTTAATTGCCAGGCTAAAATGTGTTGTATCCCGTTGTGGCTTGGCAACTGAATATCATACAAAGTAATTACAAATTTTTCGTAATTGTCGGGTATTTTTTCAAGTTCAGTATATTCTCTTTCAATGGTTTTTTTATCAATTAACAAGTAAGCAACCTGTAAGTATATAATCCGGTTGTTTTTTGTAGCAACAAAATCAATTTCCTTATTACGGACAATTCCTGTATAAACGGTATAACCCGAATTAATAAGTTGCAGGTAAATAATGTTTTCAAGCTTATAACCCATGCCATATTCAAAACCTGAGTACAAATAGTTTTTAAAAGCTAAATCGTTGATATAATATTTGCAATTCCCCGATACAATTTCCTTTCCCTTAATATTATACCTATCTACCTGATGTATAAGAAAAGTGTTTTTTAAATACCCAATATAATGAGCAATGGTTTCGTAATTTGTTTTGCGGTTTTTACTTTTAAAGTAGTTTATGATGCTGTTTATCGATATTAAATTAGACGCATTGTTAACCAGGAATGTGAAAATATCTTCAAGTAACCGGGCATCTTTAATGTTGTATCGCTGAATAATATCGCGGAGTAAAATGGTATCTTTTATTGCAGTTATATAGTGTTGTTTGGTTTCGTCGTTTGGTAAGTGGAAAAGTTCGGGTAATCCGCCCGTTTGTAAATATTGCAGAAATGCCGCTTTTGTATTCTCAATGTGATTAATCTGTATAAATTCGTGATAATTAAACGGAAATATTTGAAATTGAATGTATCTGCCCGATAATAGGGTGGCTAACTCGCCCGACAATAGTTGTGAGTTGGAGCCCGATATAAAAATTTCGTTGCTATTGGTATAATCTTGCGAATATGAATTGATTAAATGTTCCCAACCCTCAATGTTTTGAATCTCATCGATGAAAATATAGATTTTGCCAATGGGCATCATGTTTTGTCTGTAAATATTGACTAATTCATTTAAATGGTTGTAAGAACTTATAAAGTCAAAATCGGTAAATTCTTTATTTATATAAAAAATATTTTTTGCCGGAACACCATTTTTTATAAGCGAATATATTAGTTGCCGCAATATATAGCTTTTACCTGCACGCCTCTGCCCAACAAGAACCTTAACGAGTTTGTTCCCAATAAAATCATTGATTTTTCTGAGGTAAACATCTCTATGAAGTCCCATTTCAGGCATTGGATTATTCCAAAAATTATACTTTTCTAATAGCGCAAATTTATCGGTCATGTTTGATAATTTTCACAAAAATACAATATTTTCAATTACAACTGAAAATATTTCAACTTATGATAGTCCGTTTAATCAATGTAAATAATTATTATCGGGTTAAAATGAATGCACACATACAAAATTATCGGGTTAAAACGAATATGTATGTATTAAAATATCGGGTTATAATGAATATGCATGTATTAAATTATCGGGATAAAATTGCAATAATGGAAAAGATGGATCCTTTTCCACTTTTCCACCTTAGCAAGATGATGAGGCTTAAGTTGTGGGATGTAAAATTGCAATTCTAAAATTACTTCGAAAATCAATACTCGTTAATCAATGCCTGCAATTTATTATTTTCGCTAAAGCGAGTCAAGTTACACGAATGGGCATTAATTTTTAATATAAAAACCCAAACAACCACAAGGGAACGCGGTTTGCAAATCCTGTTTCTATATCATCCATAGCTATAAAAGCATGTTCAATATTTAATAATTGCTTGTTAACCTTATTTTTACCGCCAACTTCGATGGTATATTTTTCATCAACTAAAAAATCTCCACTTTTTGGATAAGTTAGTTGATGGCAGCTCTTGAGCTGGTTGAATAAAATGGTTTCTCTTACCGTCCCCAAATTTATGTTATGTTCCGAAAATGCGTACATTAAATTTGTGTTGTCGAGGTACAATTTATCTGGTTTATTCATTATTTGATTACCTGATGCTTTGGCGCTTAACGATTTTACCAACTCTGCTTTTTCCAAATAGTTGAGGTATTTTAATAGTGTACGGTAGTCGGCAATAAATAATTGATCAGAAAGTTTTGTCAGGTTTGGAGTATAAGGAACGGTTTTGCTTAACATTGAAAGCAAGCGTTTTAACCTGAGCGATGTTTCAAAATTGATTTCGGTTACTGAAGGAATATCTGTTTCTAGAATAACATTGGTAACTTCATTGAGCCGCTGGTAATAATTATCAAGACCTTCGGTATAAAAGGGATAATAGCCCCACTTTATGTAATTTTGAAAGTGCGGAATAATTTTAACTTTTTGTATAATGTTTAAAGCTATCTCCTGATGATTTTCAATGATAGTATCAAGCGATTGAGCCTGAAAATTACACTCACCACTGAGCAACAGATATTCGCGGAACGACAGTCCCGAAAGGTGATAGCTGACTTTGCGCCGGCTTAAATCACCTAAACCTTTGTAAAGCTGCAAAATGGATGAACCTGAATAAATTTGAAATAGTGCGGGATAGGAATCATAAATATTTTTGATTTCAAGCGACCAATCCAACCCTTTTTCCTTATTCGGATATTTATGTACTTCATCAATAAAAAGGTATTTACCCCCATTTTTATGATACCAGTCTGCCAATTCGACCAATTTATGGCGGAAAAAATAAGCGTTGTCGAGCGAAATATACAAAACCGATTCCCCTTGCTTCTGGAGTTCATAAGCTTTTTGCAACATTAACGTTGTTTTCCCTACCCCTCTGGAGCCCTTTATTTCAATTAATCTATTGGTCCAGACTATTTTAGAATATAATGCCCTAACAAACTTATTATTTGTAGATTGAATTAATCGCGTACTGGTTTCTATTAATGGTTCCATTCAAATATCATTTCTACAAATATACATAAAAACGGAATAGAATCCGTGTTTTATAAATAAATTATGGATTACATTCCGTTTTTCAGCTTTCAAATAGTAAGTCTCAACAATATGTTGATAGATAATAGAATGACGTTGAGGATTTTACTACGGATGTTGCTTTATGATTATGTTTTTTAAAATAACTAAAGCCCGTTTTGTGAATAACTCAAAAATATTTTTCCGTATTGCTTGATACAAATATTTTAAAGAGGTTTTTCTTTTTCCTACCAGCGAAGCATGCAAAGCTGTGTACGATAACATATGCGCTTCGATTTTTATGGGACCGAACAAATACTTTTTACAGAAAACCGGATCTTTTTTTAACTCAGTTATGAGCAAATTTGTTCGATAAAGATAGGATCGTTCATCAAACCCGTGTACGCTTCTTTGCTGATGTTCAACTATGGTAGAAGTAATTGAGTTGAAAAACTTGAAAGGATACCTTACCGATAATTGAAGCCATAACAACCAATCTTCACCACTTATAAAATGTGGGTCTTCGTTGAATTTAAAACTATTTAAAATATTTCTTTCGATAAATATAGCATTCATGCTTAAATGATTGCCTTTCAATAGAGTTTTTGATAAAGGAGATTCCGTATTTTTCCCAATCTTTAAAAGCTTGCCATTATTGTCCTTAACATCGTAGTTAAAGCAAAAAACGTTGAGGTTCAGCTTTTCAATAATTTCAGCGGCTTGGCTTAGGTGGAACGGGTATAGTAAATCATCGGAATCAACAAAATTTATATAATTGCCGTTCGACTGGGTTACTCCATAATTCCTTGCTACACCTCGTTCGCCATTTTCTTTCCAATAATATTTTATACGGCTATCATTAAAATTTTCAATAACCTCCTTTGTATTGTCTAAACCCCCGTCGTCAACCACAATAACCTCAAAATTATTATATTCCTGATTAACAATGCTCTCTATGGTTTTACCAATTAAATGAGCCCTGTTGAAGGTTGGAATTATAATGCTAAAATAAGGTTCAATCACCTCAAGTGTTTTACAGTATTGTTTTTTATAAGAAACCAAAATGCCCGAAAACAATTTAGTGATAATAACGAATGTAAGAGTAATAAATCGGCTTTCTTTTTGCTTCCAAAAGAATATTCTTGAATAGCAGCTTGAAAAATATAGTTTTTTATAACTCTTTTTTTTGAATAGTTGAAATCTATATTGTGATAGATGGAATTGGAATCATTGTCATAAATGCCTAATTTCTTAAGATAAACTATATCTTCCATATGAGCAACTGAACATATAAAACGGGAAAGCACTTTTCTCCATTCCAAATACATTAATGGTGGATTTGATGATGTTTTAGAAGTACTGTGAACCCGGAATTTGGCTAACGGTTTATTTATTTTAAGGGTTTTGTAACTAAAAAACACCCGCATCCAGTAATCGTAATCCATAACATAATGCAATGATTCATCAAGAACACCTGACTCATTCAATATTTTTCTTCTCCAAAAAACGGCAGGTTGGTGTATCGATATTCGTGTAAGAAAATCATAAGGTTCAAATTCGGCCACTCCATAATAGGTTTCATTCCCTTTTTCATCAAAGTTAATTACATCGCCATAAATAAGGTCAATGGCCGGATTATTTTGGAATATTTGTATTACGGTTTTAAATGTATCGGGTAAATATAAATCATCACTATTCAGCCAGGCTATAATGTCGCCTTTGGCTATAGCAAATCCTTTGTTTATGGCATGGCTTTGGCCACGGTCGGGTTCTGAAGCCCAATATGCCAACTGCATTTCGTATTGTTTGATAATTTCAACACTTCCATCGGTACTACCGCCATCAACCACTATAATTTCAATATTCTCAATATTTTGGTCAATGATTGACAATAGGGTTTGCTCAAGATATTGTGCTTGGTTGAAGGAAGGGATTATTACCGATATTTGTGTTTGTGGAACCATTACCCGATAAGTTATAAATTAAGTTAGAAAGTTAGCAAATGAAAAATGAAACGGTATGCGTTTAGATAAGTTGTTCCATATAAGTTTTAAACATAAGTATTTGTTTGGTATCCGCAGCGTTAAATAAAAATGGACTTACATCATCGGCCATTTCTTTTAAATTAACACTATTAAGCTCAGTTAGTATGCGAATTTTTAGTTCGGTCATGTTTTTAACCCCCAATTTTTGATTTAAATAGTCGTAATTAGGCCTGGTTGTTTTAAGAAGGAATATAATATCAAAAAAATCGCGGCCTTTTTTTCGTTTCCTGTTAATAAAGGCATAAAATTTTTGAGCTAAAAGTAAATCTACCGGAGTTATATTAATTGAAGTAAAAACATCGAACTTATTTATGATCAATTGTTCAGGAGTAAAATTAAAATGCTGAGGTTCGGTATCAAGTTGAATTAATATTTTTTGCTCGGTATGCCCTGTTAAATCTTCGTTGAAGAGCAAATTTGGAAACCTTATGTAACAATGGAATGCGCCTGAAAGCACATTTTTTATTTCTACATTATAACCTTGTTGCGATAATTTGTTTTGGATTAATAGGGCTATTTTTGAAAAATCATGTTGTGTTAATCCAAAATTATCAAAATCCAAATCCTCAGAAAAGCGGGTATTATTATGCACGATACGTAAACAGGTACCACCCAAAAAACAAAGTCGGTTTGCAAACTGACTATCAAAAATTATTTCCAATATTTTGTATTGCAAATATTCTCGAAGCATAAACTGTTTAAACCCATGTAAACTTTCGGGATAATGCTTTTGAATTTCGTTCAGGCTAAGCATCTATATATTTTTTTAATAAACCAACCCGTTTTATTACCACATTTGAATGAAACTCAGCAGCATACTGTGTTAACGTATCAAAGTTTACATATTGAAGTATTTCTGTTTTATAGAACCGAAAAGCAGCAATATCATCAACGGTATTTATTGAAGGGTTAAAATACAAAAAATCGAGGATTGCTTTTTCAGGAGCGGCTATTTTATAGGTAGTGCTTCCTTTGCTTTTAATATGGTATCCCCAAAACAAACCGGGTTTAATGGTATGATACAAAAACACACCTAATGGGCTATTTATTTCGTTTGTTTTTAGGGTTGAAACCGAAATAATTTTAAATACCGCTTCCGGTATCAGCCCATAATAACTAAGAGCTGTTTCCATGCTAATGTACGATGGTTGATATATTTTATTGGCAATAGCAAAACGTTTTTCATCATTTATAGCAGTATCGTTAAAACAATACCACCCGTTGCGTATTTTGGTAAGGTATTTTTTCTTTTGCCAATGGATTAAATTCATGTTATTAAAATCGGGTATTCGCTTTTCGATTTCAACTTTTGAAAAGAAATTATAGGTTGAAAACAGGTTTTTGAATTCAATAAACTGCATTTAGTTTCTGTTTTTATACAAATATATATATTTTTAGAAACAAAACGCGTCTTATTCATACTAAAATACTTTTATTTCATAATCATTAGGGTTTGCTCAAGATATTCAGATTGGTTATAGGAGGGGATAATAATGGAGATTTTCATCATTTCAGAATATTAGAAAGCAATAACGAGATTTTATTGATTTCAATTAATATATCAGTTGAATGAAAATCATTGATTAATGTATTCTTCTTACCAAGGACATAATAATAATCTAAATTTAGCGCATTTGCTAATGAATAATAGCAATTGTTGTATTTGTCATCGGGTATTCTTAATTCAATTACTTTGGTACCTTCGCTCATAAACAGCATATTTGTCAGTCCTGCTCCATGCAATCCTATCATTATTTCACATTGTGCACTTAATCTGATTTGTTCTTGGAATGAAAGCTCCTCGAAATAGTAAGTCTCAAAACCAAAATCGGATATTGCATGAACAAATTCCTGTTCATTCAGTAATTTGCGAAACCTTGCTTTTTGACGTGAAATATAAATGCGTTTATTTTTATTTATTGGCAAATTGAAAGATTCAATAAACTTTTGACGCAATTGTCGAATTACGGAATCATTATAATTTCCCGATGGTGCTGTATGTGTAACCAGATTTAGCGATTTTATCTTATAATGATGTTTAGTATTTAAGTATTCTATGGATAATGGTTTAAAGACTGAAAGTGTTTCTTTTTGCCAAATTTTTAAATTATCAGGCATTAGTAAAACAAAATCATGCAAATTATCGGTAACCATGATTCTGGTTAAGGTTTCAGTTATCCAATGAAAATATCCCGAATATTCACTGTTAAAAGTTATTAAATATGGTTTTTCCGGTAGTCTTTTGATTAAAAATAAATTTTTTAATAAAATCTTAACTTTATCTTTTAGATGTAACGATTGTTTAAGAACTAAATTATCTTCGATAAGGTTGCTTTGTTTTAAAACTAATCCATTCGACGTAACAATGGTATTCGAATATATTTTAAGATATGTGTCGGGAATCGTTCTTTTTAACTCATGTTCAAACAACCAGATATCCTCTTTTATAATATTTTTCGGATAACTTCTTATAGAGACAATTCCATCATGCAACTTAATTATTTTTTCGGCCCTAATATTTAACATTATTTACTATATTGATATTTAGCTTTTTTTTAAATAATCTTTAGCCAATTTAATTATATTATCTACTCCAACTTCAAGGGTAGTATCAAATGCGAATAATTTTGAGGTGTCATTAGCTTCAATTTTAACACAATATCCTTTTTCGGAACCCAATTCAAGTGGAGTGCCAAGTTTTGTGGTAATTATTTGAGCAAGATCTTTTATTTTAATCCATTGATTGTTGGTCATATCTGCTTCTTTTAAACCCATTTCCCGCATTTTTATCAGGTTTTTTACCGTGTCATGCATAAAAATAAACTGTCGTTCTTCTTCACCATTGGTCATTAATTTAATGGGTTGTTTTTGCAAAGCCTTTACAACTAAATCGGGGATAATATGTGCTTTTTCGCCGGGTGTTTCCCAGCCATATACATTCCAAAACCTTACAATACTGCCGTTTATAATATGTGACCATTGCTCGCCCAGTTTTTTGGTTACCCCATAAGCATTATCATAACTGGCTAGTTGCGACGAGGCAAACAAAAAAGGAATCTGGGTGGATTTTAGGAAGGAAAAAACGTTTTGACAAATTTGTGTATTATTTTGTATTATTTGTAATTGGTTATCTGCATTGTAAAGGAATTTTGCACCACCCACTTCCCAAGCTAAAAACCAAACATAATCAACCTCTTTAAAATTAAAAAGGTTTAATGATCTTAAATCGTATCCAATTTTAATATCAAGGTTTATTACTTCTTCACCATGAGCTTTTAGTTCTTTGCAAAGGGCTGAACCAATGGTACCTGAGCCTCCTAAAACCAAGTTCCTTTTCATATATTTATTTTTTTTGTAAAGTTTACAAAAAACCCTGAAGGGCCAATCGAAGTAAGTACGCCTAAATAATCATCAGCGTTTATGTTTGCTATTTATTACTAATGACTAATTCTGGTTATTGATTCTTTATGTTATTCCACTCAACAATACCAGTCCCAGTAAAATGACCAAATGAAGTTAAATCTAGTTTTGGATGAGTTATATCACGCCAAATTTTAAGCATCTGCCAGTTTTTAATGTCATCAAAGAAAACAATAGGATTTTTATCAAAACGGGTTTCATTAAATAAATCAATAAATACTTGTTCCATTATCCCATCTTTTTTTGCATCAACAAAAATCAGGTCGGCCATTTCAAAAAGTTTTATATGTTTAATGTAGTTTTCTTTTAAGCTTAAATCGTCGGTAAATTGCACTAAAGCACCTGTTTCAAAATCAGTTTTGTTAAACAATGTTTTTTCAAGCTTATCCCAGGGTATAATATCAAATGTATATATTACGCTACCTTCAGCCAGATATTTTAGCATGGAAAGGGAACTTGTTCCAATACTAGTTCCAATTTCAATAATTATTTTTGGTTTTTTAGCTTTTACAAATGCTGCCAATAATTTATAATGTTCGCCGGGCCATATAGTTGGGTCGGGGTTTATTGGTTCAAAGTTAAACCTTGAAGTTAAATCTGAAAGATCAATTTTAGGCGCTAATAGAATTGTTTCAAAAACGATGTCTAATAGATTTTTTGAAACTACAGAATTATCATCTTTTGCAGAAAAAATGCAGGAGTATTCCCAATGTTCAGCCCTTACCGGGGGAGGCATAAGTCGATCAATAATTTTCTTTGCCAGTTTTATTTTTTGTCTTTGAATAAATCCAGGTTCCATAATTTATCTTTTTATTATTTCCATCATTGGTCTGTAAAAACATAAGTAATTTAGTAATTTTCTTTGTTTGCTTAATTCTAATTGCAATTTCTTAGGGTTTTTTTCCAGAAGATTTACTTTTTTAATGAATTCATCAATATTATTAATACTAGTAAACAGAGTAAAAAGATCTTTGTTTGCATACCCACCAGGATTTCCAAAAGCCAGACAACCGCAAGCAACTGCTTCAATTATTCCATTACCCCAAATCTTTGCCCGATTTGTATCAAGATTTAAGCTTAAAAAATACTTGCTTTCGAGTTGCTTTTTTATAACATTTTCTAATAATTCTTCTTTTGGATATCTTATTGGGCCAATTGATTCCAACAATTCATAATCTGCCGGTTTTAGCGAGTTAGATGTCCTATTTTCGAGAAATACTCCGCATTTCTTGTCTTGATTTTTATTTATTTTCAGTAGATCATGAAATACCCCATAATAATGTAAATGGTATGGAAAATCAATTTCATGTTTTTTTGTTATTGGGTTTAGTTTTATTGTTCTATATTTTTGGTTTAAAAAAAAGCGATATCCGTGTAAAGGAAGATTATGAGACCAGCTATATGGACGTACCGCTGGTTCGAAAAACATATAAGCCCATTTAACTTTTGGAAACTTTAAAACAATTCTTTCAGGAATAGCAACATCACATGTAATTACAAGGTCAAAATCATCCCAATCTATTTCATCACAGGGTATTGCATAATCCTTTTGAGGTTTCTGATTAATTAATTCGCCGGCTTTATTCTCGATTATTTCATTTTTAAAACGGTCAAAGGTTTCAATTGTTGGCCCACCACAATCCTCGGGTCTGTGTTTCCAATAGTTACATTCTTCGGCGGTATCAACTTTTACAATAAAAAACTTCGTTTGAAACATCGTAAATAGGGCAACCGGACCAGAACGGTGAAATGAAGAAAAAATTAATTCCGCTCCACGTTTAGTCGAATCGGTATATAAATCGGTACTATTTTCCTGTTTAACAAAGGCTATTTTGAGGTGGGAATACTTCCTCGAAAAATCGGTTAAATCAACTTCTGGAATTATATACTGATCAATAAATATTTTTGTGACATCAATTGCCTGCCAGCATTTATCCTTTGCCGATTTAGGAATGAATTTTTTAATTAATTGGATCACTGAAAGAAGTTAGTTATTGATAATAAACCTAAATTATTAATTACTTTTTATTTGAAACAGCAACAATTTTCCAGATGCTTTGGGCAATCTTTTCTAAGGGATAGTCAATTAGCCCCCAATTGCTATGGTTTTTGTACGGAAACGTTCTGTTTTCTAAAATGTTAGAATCGCCATGTGTTGGATTGTTGCCTTTGTTTGCCGATTCAGGGTGATCTAAATGATAATGTGTTCCTAAAATCATTGGCTTTAGCCCGAACGACTCTAATTGATATAGCCCATCATTATCTACTCCAAGCCTTGAGTTCGTTAAATATTCATCGTATCCGGTAGCTAGCAGCCAATTATTTTTATGAGTTAATATAAAATTCCCCACCAAAGAGGTGAGTGTCTTGGTAGGATGGGATATTGATTTTATTGTTTTTTTATATTTTTCCCGGGTAATTTCTTTTCCATCCCATTCTACATTTCCAAAATAGGTGCCATAAATATGTCTTTTTGACAAATTAAGATTAACAAAGTCTTTTGGATCAATATAAATATCTGCATTTAGCAATAGAACCCAATTGTTTGTGGCTCTCCGAATTCCCACATTCTTTCCAAAATATTCCATTACCGGCATTTTTGGGTTTTGGGTAATGGTATCGTGAATTTCTTTGGGAACAATATAGCACTTGGAATTTGGGTATCTTGTTGAAATCCAATCGCAATCGCTTGGCCTGTCAGGTACTTGGTTCCATTCCACATAAATCAATTCGGGGTTGGGGAGAATTGAAAGGTTCCAATCCAAAGTTGTGCGCAGCCGTTCTGAAAAGTCACCCCCATAATTATCGTTACGGCCAACTACAATAACTGAAATGGCATTAACTTTTTCTTTTTTTGAGAAGTCAAACAATCGTTTTAAATCCCAAAACAATTTTAGACTTTGTTGGTGATAATAATTTATGCGCCATTCGATGGCTTTTTTCAATTGTTTCATTTATATTTTTGTAATAAAAGTTTTAAAAATATGCGCCAAGCACCTAATTTCCTTCGTAAATCCTTAAGAATTTGCATTTCACTTTCTTTATAAATAACAGGAATATTATTTTTTTGAATCGTACATTCATTAATTTCACTTTTCACTTTTGAATTAAGTTCTATCATACTATCCGATTTACGAAGAACTATACCAAAAACATCAATATAACCATTCTCCATCCTGACAAAACGTTCAGTGGGTAGGTTAATATTAAATGATATCAGAGGATTAAGGCCTGTATATATCAACATATCAACCGGCAAAATTTGAGGATTAGCAATATTTGTATCAAAGGTAATAATCAATCGTCCACCGGGTTTTAATATCCGTGCCATTTCGGTAAGGCCTTTTTTCCAAATCTCTGGTTTTTCAATATGTTCAAGTACACTTAAGCAAAATACCCTATCAAACGAATTATCCTCGAACTTAATCTCATCAATATTGCTATGAACGAAGTTAAACCCGACTTTATTAATAAATTCATCTCGTACGCCAAATGCAAAATGACTGGTTTGTTTATTATCCAAATGGTCATTATCAAAAGCATAAACATTTTTTGGCCCAACTGTTTTCGCTAAATAGGCAGTAAAAGGAGTGGTTCCACATCCTATATCAGCACAACTCATACCTTGCTGCAATTCCGCTTCAATTATGGCGAATGGATATTCCCAGAATCGGGAAGCATAGAATGATGGTTTTTCGGTAATTCTACCGGTCCATTCAAATCTTTTGTTATTTAATTCGGTATGATCGATTAAATTAAACTCCCCATTAAGTAATAGTAATTCCTGATTTATTTGCATAAATATTTCAGAAAAAATCTCGTTTTCTGAGGCATATCTCGAACCCCTTCCTATTCCGTCTTCCATATACTATCTATTAAAAAAAGTCCATTGTTTGGTTTATCCCACTCATTCAATTCCTTTCTGTTTTTACTTGGTAATACCTCAAGAATAGTTGCCGATGGTATATATTCTAATAATCCATCCATTGATCGTGCACCAATGTTTATGTGATATACACCTGCTTTTAAATTAAGTTTCCATGTGCAATTAATGCTAAACACTCCTGGTTCATTAACTTCTAAGTTTTTAAGAGTAGCTGTTGATCTATTTTCAATTAATGTGATATTTTGAAGACTTGAAATTGAAAATCCTATATGCAAATTAGTTATGGTTTTTTTTGCTTCATATTCAAATCGCATGGTTATCATCTCATTCTCATATAATTTGTTTTCGGCAATTGAGAACATAGTAAAATTAAAACTTTCACTTTTTGGGCCTGATCTGGGTAATCTTGACAAATCAATATTCCTGTTCTCCCCCGATATCCTACTATTTAAAGAATAACGATTAATTACTTCATCAATTTGACCTTGCATTAATTGTTTACCTTCTTCTAAAAGAATTCCTTTGTTGCATAAGGTTTGAACTTGTGATAAATTATGGCTAACAAATAGAATGGTTCGTCCACTTTTGCTTACCTCATCCATTTTTCCTATACATTTTTGCTGAAAAGCGGCATCTCCCACTGCCAGCACTTCATCAATGATCAGTATTTCGGGTTCCAAATGGGCGGCTACGGCAAAAGCTAAACGTAACTGCATTCCGCTGGAGTAATGCTTCAGTGGTGTATCTAAAAACTTTTCAACTCCCGAGAAATCAACAATGGCATCGAATTGTTTGGTTATTTCTTTTTTGGTTAAGCCTAAAATAGAGCCGTTTAAGAAAATATTTTCCCGACCCGAAAGTTCCGCATGAAAACCGGTACCTACTTCCAGCAAACTGGCAATGCGGCCCCGGCTAATAATTTCACCGGTGGTTGTTGGTGTAATCCGTGAAAGGATTTTAAGCAAGGTTGATTTTCCGGCACCGTTACGGCCAATAATGCCGATGCTTTCGCCGGGGTAAACATCGAACGAAACGTCTTGCAATGCCCAAAATTCGTCTTTGGTTTTATTCTTTTTAAACCCCGAGGTTAAAGCATCGCGAAAGGTTAGGTATGGCGATTCCTGACCCCGTAGTTTGTATTTTTTGCTTATGTTTTTTATTTCGAGAATCGGTTTCATTTAATAATTGAATGAATTGTGTACAAATATAACACTTCCAAGGTTTTTAAGTAAAACCGTTTTTGCTGCTATTTCATAATTTAGGGCGAAGAAAAATTTTGACACATCATTATTAATTACATCCAATAACGATGAGGCTTCCATTTCAACAATTATTACTTTTGGACAATATTTATTCCAATCGAGTGATTTCAGTATTTTGAATTCATAACCCTCTGCATCAATATTAATCAAATCTATCTGTTGATTGTTAGGCAAATATTTATTTAATATCTCATTTAATGGATATACATCAATAAGAATTTCTTGTTTTACCCTTTTTAGCATTCCTAGTTTTTCAAGATTTGATCTTGAAAAACTGTTCATGGGGGAATTATCATCAATAAAATAGTATATGAGCTTTTCCTTTTTATCAGAAACCCCTATTTCAAGATTAATATCTCGTTTTCGGTATTTATTAAAAAGCCTCATACTTCCCGGTCTAGGATCAATATTAATCCCAGACCAACCATTAATATATAATAAGTTAGTGTTTGAATGATGCTGAGGATGAAATGCGCCAATATCAATAAAAAAGCCAGGTTCTTTATTAGAGAGTTTAGAACTAAAAATATTTTGTATTATAGCGTCCTCACCACTTTGTGAGAAATAGTAAGTTGAAATGTTATGACCCAAAATCAACCTTCTGATAATTTGTTTTGTTTCTTGAATAAGTTTCATTTTTTAAGCAAGGTTGATTTTCCGGCTCCATTACGGCCAATAATGCCAATGCTCTCGCCCGGATAAACATCGAACGAAACATCGTTTAATGCCCAAAATTCGTCTTTGGGTTTATTATTTTTAAACCCCGAGGTTAAAGCATCGCGAAAAGTCAGATAGGGCGATTCCTGTCCGCGGAGTTTGTATTTTTTGCTTATGTTTTTTATTTCAAGTATTGGTTTAGCCATTTTGCACCTCCCAATATCCGCCTTTATCTGGTCCCACACGGTTAACAATTCCCCTGTTTTTTAGTATATTCATATTGTTGCGAATATTTTTCTCATTTATCCCAATTATTAGGCTCAATTCTTTTTGAGTGATTCTCCCATTTTTCCTGATTTCATTTAGTAACATTTTTTGATTCTCGGAGAGTATTACATCTTTTTCTAGGTCTTTTTCTAGGTCTTTTTTTAGGTCTTTTTCTAGGTCTTTTTCCTTTTTCTGTTCAAATGTTACTTCAAATCCTCCGGCATATTCACGGAATATGGGTTCCGGAAAATGTCCATTCAAAGCGTCATCAACCATCATTTTTGTGCCCCTTCCCCAGGCTTCAATGGCGCCTGAGCGATAAAAAACAGTTGCTATCAATACATTTCGTTTTCGTGATGGGTGTTCTTTTTTTAACATCTCAATATTTAATGGTTCCATTAGCAAACCATCGTTCCAAAATACCACTTTATTTTCAAAAATGCTAAGGGTTATTTCGGTCCCTGTGGCATAATTTCGGTGCACAATGGCATTTAGTATGGCTTCGCGCAACGCATTTTCGGGGTATTCAAGTGTTTCTATTCTTTCGATGCCCGTATATGAAACCACCGAATGCAGGTATTTTGTTTTTAAAATATCCATTATTTTTTCGGGCATATCAATAATTGGTCCCTCAATTATATCATGACTAATTAAATCGGCCGATGAATTACCAAATTTACCAATTTTAAAAACAGCATTATGTACAAACTTTGTGGGTCGTTTAGCAAACAACAAAACTGCAGCCCTAGTCAATTCATTATTATTATTTAATAAATCGAGATTTTTTAAAACACTTTGAATGTTATTACTTTCAGCATCAATGGGTAAGCGGTTTTTCAAAATAGCCTTGCGAACAAACCGCTTTAGCGCATCCGAATCTAAATCATTCAGATTGGCAGTGGTACAAATAACTTCATCCCAAGTTAAATTATGAGTCTGCAAAATAAGCTGTTGTAATGCATGGCCTTTTAATTCCTGGGTAGTACTTCCAATCCTGATATAAAATTTACCATGATACGAAACCGGTTGTTGGCTTTTTAAAACCCGAATCTCTAAAACTTGCTTATTGTGTGTTATCTGGGAATTGATGCTGACATTAATTGCAAGGTAATTCGCAATTTTATTTGGCAATTCTTCTAATAAAATTATTGCATTTTTAATTCCAACTACTTCACCTTTATCGTTAAAGCCAATATACATACAACCACCGTCAGTATTAGCAAAAGCAGCTATGGTTTTTAAATGTTCATCTCTCCAGGACTCTTTAAACTCGGTATTTTGGTCTTCAATTAGCATTAAAGGATTTTTACTTAAATGATGTTTTTGTTTTGATATAAACTGTTATTTGCTCTACTAAGTGCCGTTCCACCGGTGAGGTAAAAATCTACGTCCAATTTTGCCATACTAGCTAATCTCAAATTTAGAGATTTGCTATCGCAAATCTGCTCAATTCCCGAGCAATCGGGGCAGGCTGACTGAACAATTGTAAATTTTCGCTTCACTCAATTTGCGATAAACAACAATTGCTAGGTCGGGGTCAAACCGCTCAACTTAGGTAATACCTTGTCTTGCAGAAGATAAATCAGATTAGTGTAAAAATCCTTTTGCATATTGGTAGCGTTTTTGCAAGTGTTTATTCCAAATTTTTACAATAATATCGTCCGAAAGAATTTCTGCAATTTGACTTGAGTCAATAATTTTCAATATTTGATACCAGCTATAACTTTCAAGCAACCTAGAATATCTTTTTGAACGTGTTATACCTTAATACAAATATAGTGTTATATGGATCATATTTTAGAAAGGTTTCTTTAGAATTACATAAATGTGATTTTTAGGAGGATGAAAGTAAATGAGCAAGGAACGTTTTGCTCCTTGGTAGAATGTTAAGCAGTTATCACCGAACGGGAGTGCGGCGTTACGGTAAATACTTTAAGCAATATCGGCAAAATAGGCTTCGGTTTTTTTAAAATATAATAACCCCGCAAAAAACAAAACAACGGCACTTATTACACTTATCAAAAGCAGTTGCATATCGGGTGGCGATTGAATCAGGGCTCCCCGCATTAAATTTACAGCCCCACTCATTGGGTTTAAAGCTATTAAATATTTTGCCCAGGGATAGGTAATTATTGAAACCGGATAAATTACCGGGGTTAAAAACATAAGTGCTTGCACCAGAAAGGGGATGATGTATCGAAAATCGCGGTATTTTACATTTAAGGCAGCCAACAAACTACCGGCTCCAAAAACAGTAACTATGGTTAATAGCAGTGATGCCGGACGTAAACAAATAACATCCACGAAAAGGCAATGTGATAATATATCATTAGCCCAACAAATACAGCAAAAGCCATAAAAAAATCGAATGCCGAAACCAGGATACTCGACATGGGGATAATGAGCCGTGGAAAATAAATTTTTTTTATGATATTGGCGTTGCTCACCATACTGTTTGCCGAGGAAGTTAGCCCACCGGCAAACACATTCCAGATAAACAATCCCGAAAAAGCAAAAATGGGATAGGGGAGGCCATCGGATGGAACCCTCAAAAGATTTCCAAAAAAGAAGGCAAATATCAACATGGTTAAAAATGGTTGCAACACTGCCCATAGAAAACCAAGAACTGTTTGTTTGTATTTTACTTTTATATCGCGCCAGGTAAAAAAGTAAAACAACTCTTTATACTGCCAAATTTCTTTCAAATTTAGCGACAACCCTTTGGGGGGCTTAATACGGTATTCAATGGTTGGTTGCATAGGATTTATTTTAATATTTTCCAGTAACCTACTTTGTCGGAGCCTATTCTTTTTAAGACACCCATATCCTTAAATTTTTTTATTACTTTTCGAATATATTGCTCCGACCTATTTAATTCTTGTGCTATTTCTTTTTGAGTTAGTTGCCCATTTTGTGTAAGCAGATCAATAATATTACTTTCTGTATCTGAAAATATATTTACCCGCTCATTTACCCGCTCATTTACCCGCTCATTTACCCGCTCATTTATCTTTGACCTAAAGATGGTAAGCATAATCCCACCCATCGTTTCTTCAAATACAGGAGTAACCAGACCGGCATTATTAAATGCATTTACTATTTTTGAAATACCACGCCCCCAGGCTTCAATAAAGCCAGCTTTAAAAAATATATCAGCAACTTTTTTATTGAACGGTTTTGACGGATGTTTGCTTAACAAGGTTTCTATAGTATATCCTTCCGGTAAACGGCCTTCGTTCCAAAGTATAAGTTTGTCATTATAAACGCTTAGTTGTATTGATGTGCCTGTATAGTCTTTGTGAATAATGGCATTAAAAATAGCTTCGCGCAATGCTTCATCGGGCATTTCAGGGGCTTCAATTCTTTGTAACTTGTCATATGAAATAGGATGAATTAAGTATTTCGAATATAAAATTTCCATTACTTTATCTGTCATTTCCAAGATGTTGCCTTCAATAACATCCTGAAAACGTAGGTCATCATCACTATTAATAAATCTTCCTATTTTAAACTGTACCGATGGAATAAAGCGCATAGGTTTTTTCCCAAATAAGAGGATTGCTGCATTTTTAATGCTTCCATCTTTCTTCATCAAATTCAGGTTTTCCAATAGTATGGGTAGGGGTTCGTCTTTTATATTGTCGGCTACACGCTTTTTTTGCATCGCCTTACTTATAAAATATTGAACAGCTTTCGGGTCGATATCATCCAAACTGGCATTTTCACAAACCAAATCGTCCCATGATTTTCCTGCCTTTTTTAATAAAAACTGCGTAAGTGCGCTTCCTTTTAATTCCTGCTTAGTAGTCCCTGACCGTAAATGATAAATGCCTTTGTATGACACCGGAACATCAGAAGGAGAAACAATAATTTCAATATAATAATCAGGTTCCCTTCCCAGTAAATTTACCTCAGCAATAATTCCCAGGTAATTAACAATTTTATTGGGTATATCTTCCAACAATTTATTTGCATTTGATAAACCATGAACCTCACCGGAATCATCAATCCCAATGTATAATTTACCACCATGGGCATTGGCAAAACCGCATATCCATTTCAGGTATTCATCGTTCCATTCGCGTTTGTATTCTGTGTTCTGGGTTTCCACCTATCTTTATTTAAATTCTACCTGTTCGTTTTCGCCGTTATTTATGAGCCGAAATAATTCCTCCTTTGTCATGCTGTAAAATTAGCAAAACTCCAATATAATGTAAAACTATTGTGGCAGACAATAAAACACCTGTGAATGTATTTGATTATTCTTTTGCCATTTGGTCAAAAGAATAATCAAAAACCAAAATTAGTACAAATGTAAGCAGGGCAAACGCATTTAAGAATCAAAATTTTAAATTCACATTTTCGGCGCATGTATTGTACATCATTTCAAAAAATCTATACTGCATGCGCCGATTTTATACCTGAAATTAATATACCCCGGCTTTTAAGCCGGGGCTATTACTTGCGTGAGGGCTTCGCCGTTCATATTTAATCCCTCCGGGATTTTTTTAAATGCGGTTGCCCTGCAAATGTAAGTTATATGAATCTATTTACGATGTATTTTATTCGTTATATCGCATAAATAATATATATTTGGTTGTTTTATAATTTATATAATATAGACATGATTATTAGGAAACTATATTTAGACGCCATAAGACCCTTTATTAATAAAGCCCTAATAAAGGTATTGACAGGACAACGACGGGTTGGTAAAAGCTCGGTTTTACAATTGCTGGCAGAGGAAATAAAGCGCAATGAAACTGATGCTAACATTATTTTTATTGATAAGGAAGACTATTTGTTCGATGGAATAAAAAATCATCAACAGTTAAATGACTATATTTTAAAAAACGAAAAAAAAGGAATTAATTATGTCTTTATTGATGAAGTACAGGAGATTGATGGTTTTGAAAAAGTATTACGGAGTTTTTATAAAAAAGAAACGTTTGACTTATTTATTACAGGCGGCAATGCCAACATGTTTTCCAGCGAATTAGCAACGTATTTGTCGGGCCGACAGATTATTGTTCACATAGGCAGCCTTAATTTTAATGAATTTTGTAGTTTTCATAAATTAAACCCCACACAGGAAACGCTATTAAAATATATTAAATATGGTGGACTACCTTATTTAATGCACCTACCCGACGATGAAAAAATCCGGTTTGAATACCTTAATAATATATTTTCGACCATTTTGTTCCGCGATGTGGTTAATAGGCACAGCATAAGGGATCCACGGTTTTTAACCGATTTATTAAGATTTATCGCCGATAATACAGGGAGTTTATTCTCGGCCAATAAGATTTCGAAATATTTGAAATCGCAAAATATTATTAAGAATGTTGCCCTAATTCTTAATTACTTATCGTATTTGGAAGATGCCTATTTTTTGAACAAAGTAAAAAGAACGGATATACACGGTAAGATGCAATTTGAAGTTGGTGAAAAGTATTATTTTGAAGATATTGGTTTACGTAATGCAATTGTTGGCTTTAAGATGCAGGATATAGAAAAAATAATTGAAAATATTGTTTTTTTACATTTGCGGAATAAAGGTTTTAAGATAAGTATTGGATATTCAAATGAAAAGGAGATTGATTTTATTGCTATAAAAAACAATGAAAAAATTTATGTGCAGGTTTGCTATTTGTTAGACAGCCCTAAAACCATTGAGCGGGAATTTGGAAATTTACTATTACTTAATGACAATTATCCCAAATATGTTGTGTCATTTGATTCAATATCAGCTCTTAACACCTATAAAGGCATCATACATTTTACCTTGCTCGATTTTCTGGTCAATTTTTAGTGCTCACCGAGTTTTGTAGAAATCCAATAAACCCAGCTTTAAAAAATATCGGCTATATTTTTATGGTGGGGTTTCGATGGATGTTTATAGTAAAAAGGCAATGGCAAAACCGCATATCCATTTCAGGTATTCATCGTTCCATTCGCGCTTGTATTCTGTGTTCTGTGTTTCTAATGGTTTTAGTTTGCATACAAATATAGTATTCAAGTTGTAAAACGTTCTTTAGGTGTACGAATAAATACTTTTTACAATTTACAAATGTATGTACTTTCAGGTACTTTATTAAGAAAGAAATTAAAGACTATTAAATTTTAGTTTTTATTTCAACTATTGGAGGGCTTCTTGAATAACACGAAAAACATTTTGAACATACTTTTCGACGGTAAAGTTTTCTTTAGCAAACTTGAATGCATTTACTCTAATTCGGTCATGCAAATCATTGTTCTCCATCAACAGAATCATCATTTCCTTCAATTGTTTAACACTACCAACATATAAAAGCCCGGTATTGTTATGATTTATAAGTTCTGATGTGCCACCAGAATCCCGGCCTATTACGGGTAAACCATGTGACATTGCTTCAGCCGTTACCCGTCCCATCGCCTCATATTTTGAGCACATTAATAAGGCATCACTTTCTTTATAGTACTTATCCACATCGGTGATATAACCAACAAATTCAACATTATTGAACAATTGATGTTCCGCAATAAGCTTTTGACAAGTTTCAATATCTCCGCCTCCTATTATTAAGAGTTTTGTTTTAGGATACTTTTTGATAACCTCACTGATTGCCATTATAGCATCCATCTGCCCTTTGTTTTCTGAAACTAACCCAACCATTAGAAAAATATAGTCTTTGCTTATTGATATGGCTTTATTGATTGATAATTGGTTTTCAGGATAAATTCCATTATAAATAATATAATTATTGCAGTTGAGCTTGTTTTTGTTTATAAAATAGTTTTTAAGTGCTTTGGATATAAACACGTTAGCATTTGAGCTGCGTATTAATTTATTATATATGAAAATCGGAAAATCAAGTTTGTAGTTATAATGAAGTTTTGCAAATTCACGAAAATGCCAAACATGTGGTTTTTTTATAATTTTTGCCAATAAGATACCCATTATCGTAACCGAAGAATTGGTATATACCAAATCAATGTTATTAGAATAGGCATATTTAGCAAGTGTTGGAAGTACTTTGAGAGTATTATAAAACCTAGCCAATACTTCATACATTCGTCTAAGAAAGATGGATATTTTATTGCCAGTATCATATTTTGCCATACATAGTTGAATGGGAATAATTTTACAATGAATGCCTTGTCTATGCAATTCTTCAGTAAAATCACCTTCGGAGGGACAAACAACATAACTATTAACACCAAATTGTTTTAAACCTTGAACCAAGGATAACAAAGAACGGTTAGCACCATATAAACCAGAATCGTGTGAAATAAATAAAACATTCATTATAAAATAAAATTGAATGACTCCCCATTTACACAAACACCAAGTGTTTTACTAATTTTTTTAAATTGAATTTTATACATTTTTCCCCACATTTCAATAATTTTCATCTCGCCTACACGATTTGCATCATCGATGAATATAGAATAGTTCGGGGTTAAATAGTTATAAATAAAGGGCAAGGCAGGGTATCGTGATAGGGCTAAGTCTTGACGATGTGCTTCTGGTCCATCTATTATCACCATGTCGAAGGTGTTATCACCTATTGAATCTTGAATTATTGTTGTGTTGAACCATAATAATTTATTCAAGGTTATATTACTAACACATAATTCAGCATGTATAAATGTAATGTATTCTGTTAATTCTTCTTCTTTTATTATATGAATCAATGAGTTGTGCCAATTTATATTGTTATCTACAGAATAGATATGAGCCACTATTTTTTCCTTTTTTAAAAATCGCGCAATTATTATTGTTGACACCCCAGAACCAAATTCTATAATGCTTTTTCTATTATTGATGGCAATATCATTAATTATCATATTAATAGAGTAAAAGTCCAATGCTGAATTGGAAATTGGAAGATACTTATAACCATTTATATATTGGCTTAAAATATTTTCTGACAATAAATTTTTTAAACCATAATCAGTTTAATTGAGCAATGATTCTCTTATTCTATCTTTAATTTGTCTTAACATAATTTATGGTTTTTTACTTAATTAAACAAATTTGTCTTTTATAGTTATTTGAAAATATTTTTTGCTTTTTTAATAATTTGGAGTAGGATATTTTGACTTTTACCTTTAACCGTATTTTCATAAACAGAAAAATCAAATTTGTAATCAGGTAAAATATAGTAAGGGTGTTTAACTGGAAAGATCATAGGCAATGAATTTTGAAAAATAAATATAGAATCAGCATTTTTAGTATGAGTTGCATCGAATCCAAAACCAATATTTTTTATTAAGTTTTTACATGGAACAATTGATAAACCGGAGTTGATTAATCGAGAATATGTCCATTGATAATCCCATGTATCTATTTTTTGTTCATATACTAAATCGATTGTTTGTTTGCGATAATTATATTGTGGTAAAGTTAAAAAACTATTTTCTAAAATATTTGTTGTTTTTATTTCTGGCCAAAAAGTTAAATTGAAGTCATTTAACTTCCAGGCTCTTTTCCAAGTAGCCCATCCCCAAATTGCTCCAATTTTTGAAAAAACATAAGAGAAACCATTATTCAAAGTATCGATAGGATTATGACCACTAATCATCATAATCCTTGAATCATTTTCATATTTTAACAATAACTCTTCACAGTAAGGGAAAAAACTCAAATCTGGAACAATATCATCTTCTAAAATAATCCCCATGTCCACAGATTCAAAAAACCAGTTTATTGCTTCAATTACGCCAAGTTTGCAGCCCAAATTTGATTCTTGATAGTGGCGGTTTACTTTACAATTCCAATCGATGTTACCAAAAACAGCTCTTGTTTTAGTACATTGAGTAAAATCATTAATGTTATTTGTTCTAGGGCCATCGGCGGCAATATATATTTCGGCAGGTTTAATGTGTTGAAGCACCCTTAAAACTTGCTGAGAGCATTCGGGACGATTAAATAAAATTATCAGGATTGGAGTTTTAAACATATTTTGTTTTTGTAGGTTTTTAAAGTAACTTGTATATTGTCACTTATAATGCAATAGTTGTGTTCCGTCAAAAATAGAAATTAAATTCGAGAGGGTTTATTAATTTTACCGTTCAGTTTAAAAGTATGTTAAAAAAATATTTTATAGCTTTTTTTATTTTTTCATTTAATTTTTTTTTAAATGCACAGCAGCAGGTTGATCCTGTTTTCCCGAAAGATATTGGTTTTGTAACAGATACAGTTGTTGAATTTGTTTGGAATCCAATAACCGATGCTCAGACCTATACATTTCAAATATCAGACAATCAAAATTTTGCAAGTTCTACAATTATATCAGATATAATAGCAAATAAGTTTACCTATACTAATTTAGAATTTAATAAAACATATTATTGGAAAGCAAAAGCAGATAATTCAAATTGGTCAAGTACAAAAAGTTTCGAAACCTTTTCCCCAAAGGGTATTTCAACCATTAATGGTTGGTTTTCTGCCGATTATGGAGTTTCACATGATATAAACGGTTTTATCGAAAAATGGTATGATAAAACCGATTCTTCAAAAACATTTTATCAAAACGTGGCAACCTCAAAGCCTCTATTAAAGGAAAACACCGAAACATTAAATAATAATAGTGTAATATATTTTGATGGCCTTAACGACTATTTCTATTATGACTCATCTATTTCTATTGGATCTGTTTTTATTTTATTAAACTATACAAAAGCATCCGTTTTTACTGGAGACGGTTCGCCTGGCCTATTGACCGGAAAAACTATTTCTGATATCTTTTATGGCCAGAACGGAACAACAAATATTGTTACAACTTATCTTAATTCAACAGTAATCAATAATGTTTTAAAAACAAATTTTAGCTTACTTCCAACCTATAAAATATTAGGTGGTTATAAAAATACACCCACCTTAATACCTGATTTAACTCTTGGTCAATTACGAAATTTAGGTAGTAGATACTGGACCGGAAATATTGCTGAATTATTGCTATTTGAAACAAAAATCACAAGTGATGAAGCAACTAAGATTCATAAATATTTCCAGAATAGATACACCCCACCGATTAATTTAGGGGAAGATATAATAGTTAGAAATGGTTTTGGCGATACTTCCATAATGGCTCACCAGCCGTGGTATGTCAGCTACCAATGGTCCACTGTCTCCTCGGATTCGGCTATCACCGTATCCCGGAGGGATGCCTACAGCGTCACGGTTACCGACATTTTTGGCTTTACCAGCAGCGACACCATTAACGTAATTTATCCAGAAATATCTTATCCCATCAGCGGAACAGATACTACTATATGCTTTGGAGATACCATTTGGTGGGATACTGGATTACATACTGATTTTACTTATTTATGGCAGGGTAGTACACAAGTTTCATCTACCATACCTATTTTTGATGCTGGGCAATATTCAGTTACCGTCACGGACTCTTTAGGATACTCCATTCAGAGCGATACCATTACCGTGGCAATAGATGGTTTTAACATAGTTGACAGTTTAGGCCCCGACCGTTACGTTTGCAAGT
>Ga0172379_10000293_pt1 | contig 133079 bp, 115 predicted proteins | sample GrowelOW334metaG_FD_119756 | JGI IMG/M metagenome (GOLD analysis project Ga0172379, IMG submission 119756) | Groundwater microbial communities from an aquifer near a municipal landfill in Southern Ontario, Canada - Groundwater well OW334 metaG | ecosystem: Environmental > Aquatic > Deep... | reverse complement strand
CGCGTGTACAATGATAGTCCGGCTAATTATACAAGAAACAGAAGACTTGAAAAGGCTGCGGAATTGTTGGCGATCTCAGCCGAAAGAGTCTCTGATATTGCCATCAATACAGGCTTTAACGACTTGTCCCATTTTTCAAAGTGTTTTCAGGAAAAATACGGTTCTTCGCCATCGGTGTACAGGTTGGACCAAAAACACAAATTATTGGACTAACTGCCCAACCCCATCCTTCATCTGCACCCCATCTTTGTGTCATTAAAATAACACTAAAAAATTTGAGATGGGAAATCCTAAAAAAATCGCAACAGAAGCAGTTTTAATAAATGCTTCGAAGCAAGAAGTATGGAACCTTCTGTTTCACCGTTTTGGCGAAACGCATCTTTACAATCCCAACATTGAAGGTTCGCATGGTACCAATGGGAGAAAAGGGGAAATTGGCTGTGAGCGGGAGTGCAGCATTGATAGAAAAACCAACATCAAGGAGAGGATTGTAAACGCAGAAGAGTTTAAGTCGATAACTGTCGATGTGATTGGAGGAAATATGCTGATGGTCAATGAGATGCAGGTCATACTTTTGGTTGACCCGGTCTCATCAATCCAGACAAAGGTAAGTATCAATGCCTCCTATACAACAAAACCCTCATTTATGGCAGGTATAGTAAAAGGTATGTTCAGAAAGATGCTCTTTGGCGTTCTGATTGGGTTAAAATACCACCTGGAGACAGGTAATGCCGTTTCCAAAAAAAGCTTCAAATCAATCTCCGGAAATTTCTGCAGACTCCAGGGTAGTCAGGCATTTGTCGCTTGAGATCCAGGCAGGATCCATGTATCATGAAAGAGGAGATTCACCCGGGCGTGGATCTCCTCTTATTTTTTTTATGATCCTTTTGTCAGGTTTTAGATGGTTATCCGACAGTTAGATTGAGAATTTAGAAATAATATATTTAGTATTCAATTATTTGATTATTAACGCTTAAAAAATTGTAGTATGAAAAAGTCAATCGTAATATTTACCGGGATTGCCCTTTTGAGTTTGTTTGTGGCCAATACTTTTGGTATAGGGTTTAATACAAAAAATGGAAATGGCATTGCCTTTCATCAGGGAACCTGGAGTGAAGCCCTGGCGTCTGCAAAAAAAGAAAACAAGCTTATTTTTCTTGATATTTCAGCCAGTTGGTGTCCCCCTTGCAGAATGTTGAAAGCCCGAACCTTTCCTAATTCTGAAGTAGGAACTTTTTTTAATGCCAACTTCATCAATGTGGAAGTTGATGGTGAAAAAGGGGAAGGTGTTGGTCTGGCCCATAAATACAGGATCATGGGTTATCCTAGCTTGATTTTCGTGAATGGGAATGGAGAAGTTGTTGCTCAGACAGCCGGGTATCACAATCCGAAAGAGTTTGTAGAACTCGGTAAAAAAGTCATTCAACGATAACCGGATATAGACAAAATCCAAATCTTCTTATGCGCAAAATGATTCTGTTCATTATTCTTGCGATCATCGTATTGCACAAAAGTGAAGCGGCTGATTCTGGACGTTGCGAAAATAATTCTCTTTTCAAGATCGGACGAAGTAAAGATGCCAATGAGATTTACTATGCTGTAAGAACAACATTGGACGGCGAACTTGATTTGTCAGACCCTATTCACATTTACTGGAAAAAGTTCACAAAAAACGGGGTTATTGAACCACTCACTAGGATACAATGCGCATTTGCTTATGGTCTGAATTTCTTAAATCGATCTCCTGAGAGGGCCGACTTTCAGTTCGTTTCCTATTCCAAGAGAACTTTCTCTGTAAGGAAAACCAAAGATGGAAGATTCAAAGTATTCACAACAGCCAATGGTGCAGAAGTAGAAGTTGAACGTCTGTTTATCCAAATTGACGGTGGAACTTTCTGGTTCCCAAAAATTTCGAGGATCGAATTACATGCCCGGATTCCTGAAGTCGGTGTACCGGTGATGGAAATAATCAAGCCATAAGATAGTCTTATGTCAAAAGGTAAGCTGCATTCCAGTTTGCAGAACCTGTTTGCCTATGACTTCCTGATTATTTTTTCAAAAAAAAAGTAAAAAAATTGTCAGGTTCTGAAAAACGAACGACTCTTAGGTAGCGTTTCAATAATAAAATTTCAGAAGCCATTATCAATGTCAAATTAAAATTTAAAAGAAGATGAAAACAGTAAAAACAGCTTTAGCAAGCATCGCACTTCTATTATGCGTATCAGTATCGGCTTTTGCAGGGAACAAAGCAAAGGTTGTAGCAGTTGTGAATCAGGCAGGATGGTGTCCTGTATGTCAGAATAATGGAATGCGTGCCATGGATGCCTTCAAAGCCAACAACAAGGACATGGCCGTCCAGTTTGTGGCCAATGATTTGACCAATGACGAAACAAAAAGGAAATCAGCGGAAGAACTGGGGAAATTAGGTTTGGACAAAGCAATTGCAGCATACAACGGAACCGGCGTAGTTTATTTCTTTAATTCTGAAACCAAGGCCCTCATTAGCCAGGTTAGTGTTGCCAAACCTGATCAGGAACTTGCAGCAGCCTTAGAGACCGCAAAGAAAGGCTTGTAAAAAAAAGATAAGATTCTTAAATCAAAGGCGGAACCAAAAATTCCGCCTTTTTAATAAAAAAATCATGAAGGCAATTCTTATTCACTTCCAAAATCAGGAGGATGGCTCAATTCAGTAAAAGTTCATTGTTAGACCATGGAGGAAATCTTCTTTCCTCTCCAAAAGGTTACGACCCAAGTGTGGAAGGATATACCAATTTTCTTAATGATGGTCTCCAAAGGTTCAAAATAGTGGATAAATAATTACAATAGTCTGTCAGGTTTCCATTTTTATGGCGACTGTTAGGTTATAAATCAAAGAACAACAACAAAATGAAAAGGGGAAAAATTATCAAATCAGTTATTATCATCGCAGTTGCAGGTATCATCATTGCCGGTGCAGTCGGTCTGTATATGTTCAATATGCCGCACCGAAATGTTCAGAAGGCAAATGCCGTTTACAATCTTACCAGTTCGCAGATTGTGACAGAGTACCTTACGGACAAGGAATTGGCCAACAAGAAATACTTGTCCGGGGATGGGGATTCGAAAGTTCTGAAAATATCTGGCGTTGTCAACAGGATTTCAGAAGATTTTAACGGTCAGAAAGTCGTTTTATTGAAGGGAGCCGATGATAAGGCTGGCGTAAGCGCCTCCTTCACAAAGGAAACAAACCCCAATGCGGCAAAACTCAAGGTCGGCGAAGCAGTAACTATTAAAGGAGTAATTCGTTCAGGAGCTTCATTTGACAAGGATCTGGCACTTTATGAGAATGTAATTCTCGAAAAAAGTGACGTAGCGACGAAATAAATAACAAATACAAATCATTTTAAAAATTAGAAATCATGGAAAAGTTAAGTTCATTAACCATCATTTTGGCCCTGTTTGTAACATTTTCGGCCGGAGCCCAAACATCAGGTAAAGTGGTAAGTACCAAAACCCACATTAAATTTTTCTCTGCGACACCGGCCGAGAACATCGAAGCCAATAACAATACTGCCGTAGGGACCATTAACAAGGAAACCGGAGAAGTGGTTTTCTCGGTTCCAATGCAGGGATTTGAATTCGAAAAGGCATTGATGCAGAAGCATTTCAATAGTGATAATTTTTTGGATACCAAGTCTTTCCCTAAAGCCAAGCTTATTGGAAAAATTACCAACCTTGATAAAGTTAATTTCACCAAAGATGGAACCTATGAGGCAATTGTGCAGGGAGATATGACCATCAAAGGTGTAACCAAACCGATCGATGAAAAGGGCACCGTTGTGGTAAAAGGAAATATGGTGGAAGTCCAAAGCAAGTTTAACCTTACATTGGCTGATTATGGAATTACTTTTGTGAAAGGTAAACCATCTTCAAACATTGCCAAATCCGTAGAAGTCACAATACATTCTGAACTTCAGGCTCAATAAACGACACATTTATCAGTAAATGCCAATTGCAGGATAGTCTCTTCACATCCGGATATTTTCTTTTCCAGTTGTCATTTGAAAAATTCCATTATTCTTAGAAAAACAGCAAAAAATTTTGATATAACTAAGTAGTTGCTTAGATTTGTGCGGTAATTCTTAAGTATGCCAAGGAATAAATCATATAGCGACGAAATAGTGTTGGAACGTGCGATGCAGGTTTTCTGGAGCCATGGCTACGAGGCCACAACGGTCAGAATGCTGGAAAAAGAGATGAGCATCAACCAGTTTTCTATTTATGCTTCGTTCCAAAACAAAAAAAACCTGTTCATTCATGCTATGCGCAATTACAGGGATTACGTAAAAAAACACCGCTTTCAGGTTCTGTTGCAGGAAGATGCCGGGATGGCTGAGTTGGAAAGCTTTCTTCTCAATGCGATAAACGCAAAAAAAACGGGCTCAGAAACAAAAGGTTGCCTGGTAGTGAATACTGCCGGTGAAATTGGCAGCAAAGACTGTGATATCTCCGGTGAAGTAAACCAATATTACGATTTTGTCCGCGACATGCTTAAAAATGTACTAAGGAATGCGGTCCAAAAAAGGGAAATCCCCACAGACACAAATATTGAGCAGCAGGCCAATTTCTTTCTGGGGGTCATGCAGAGTATTTCTGTGGCATCGAAAACAATGGACATTAATCGGCTAACTGATTTTATTTCAGTTGCACTAAGTCAAATACGATAATTTTTTTGATTTATTACTAAGCTTTCGCTTAGCAATAAATAGTACCAATGGAAAATAAAATGACAGAATTCAAATTACACACTCTGGAAACAGCTCCTGAAGGATCAAATGAAATCCTTTCTGCAGCATTAAAACAAAATGGGTTTATACCGAATCTTTACAGGATGCAGAACTGAAAGAAGTAAGAACTGAACAGACATAAATGATGCTATTCGATGGTTACAACCTGTCGGCTTTATCTAAAACTTAAAATTTATTTGATATGAAGAATGCCCTTTTTCTATTTCTGTTTGTGAACCTGATAATATCATCCTCTAAATGTGAGATTCTTATGAAAAATAGTACAGATGAACCCACCACAGTGCAACAAATTTTCGAACGTGTCAGAGCACATGAATTCAACCCGCTTAACGAAGAAAATTCCTTGACCATAGACCGGAAGTTGAATGTGGACGGAATCGCTGATTTGAATAACGATGACTGGCGGGTTCGCTTGTTGGCCGTGAGGGATTTGGTTACGGAGGGAATTGCAAAAGTCGGTGAAATTGCCAAAGGCCTGGTAGACATTTCAATTGATGTTCGTCAGATAAGTGCCATGACACTTGGGATACTAAATGCCAAAAGTGCCATCAATGCGCTTGAGCATGTGGTGCGTACTGATGATAATACGATGGTGCGTTCTCAGGCTGTGATTGCACTTGGGCAATTAGAATCAAAAGAATCGCTAAGCTTGCTCCGTGAAAAACTAAAGGAGGATTCGTCGCGAGACGTACGGCATCAATGCGAACTGGCTATTTACCAGATAGAAAACCAAATGGGGGTAACCAATAAGCAATTGGCTGCATTTTTATCACTTGACAAATCAACTTTTGAAACGGCAAAGAAAGGTTTAGTTGCCCCCGATTTTGTTCTGGAGGACACAGAAGGAAAGGAGTGGCAATTAAGTCTGTTTCGCAACAAAAAGTGGGTTATCCTGATATGGGTTTTTGCAGACTGGTGCCCAGTTTGCCATAGTGAATTCCACGACTTAATGAAGAAACGGGAAGAATTTAATAAGGCGGCTGTGCAAGTATTTACACTTGAAATACATGACAAATACCGGGGAAGGGTAATGGTTGGGAAAGAACTGGAGCCTAGTTATTGGTTCAGCAAAGAGTCATTTAAAGAGGCTTATACAAAGCAGATATGGTGGCCACACCTACTTGACAGGGCCGGTAAAAATGCTGCTATATACGGCGCCGATCCGTTGGCTTTTTCTGTACATGCAGAATATATAAACAGGCCAACAACGGTTATTATTGATCCCCAAGGGATGGTAAGGTATATTTATAATGGTACATTCTGGGGCGACCGTCCCACCATTGAACAAACATTGAAGATGATTGAAAATGAAGATTTTACATTCGAGCACGCGCAAAGAAGAAAAGACAAGAAGTATGATTAGGTTTATCAGAGACCAATTTAAAATCACCGGATCCAGATTTTTTAACCATGATACATAATCCAGGGAAAATAAAATAATTTCTTCTATTTGTCAGGAATTAATGTTGTCTGCGACTGTTATTTAAAATAAAAGTTGGTTTAAATAAATTTAACATCGCAGAAAATGAAAACATTTGCTTTTTGCCCTATTTCCGAGAATAAAATTGATGAATATGTAACCAGGACTAACGCTGGTTTCACTGTGTTAATAATTGTCTCTTTTCTTATAGCATCAAATTTTTTATTTGTTGTTTTTCTGGGAGTGGATTTTTTGTTGAGAAGTTTGGAATTGCCAAAATTCAGTTTGGTTGGAATTTCCTCCCGGAATATCTTGAAGTACCTTCAGGTGAAATCGAAACCAATTAATGCCGGCCCTAAGATATTCGCGGCACGTATTGGATTGGTACTGACATCAATGATCCTATTGGGAATTTTGATTCAATCCAATTTGCTTGTAATTGGGATCAGCCTTATTCTGGGGATATTTTCCTTCCTCGAATTTGCCTTCGGTTTTTGCGTTGCCTGCCAAATTTATCCTTACGTGTACGTTTTGGTTTATGGCCATAAATAAAAATTCAAAAAAACCCTTATCATGAGAGAATATTTGCCAGATTGTATCAGAAACCTGATGTTTGAACTTGACCGTCAAGCCAAGATGAACAATGGTATTGTGTCTCAAATTTTGTCCGGGATTAAATTCACGGAAAAGGCTTTGGAACCTTTTGTCTATGGGAAGCACCCGACAAATGAAAGCTATGGCCGCAAGCTAATCTGGGACAATGGGGATTATAATATTCTATTGATGACCTGGCGTCCCGGAGATTTCACTGCCATACACAACCATGGTTATACCGAGTGGGGAGGAGTTTATTTCTTTGGGGAGGCTACCCACAGATTGTACCGTGTCGAAAATGATGAGATGTCAATTATCAGGAAAAATGTATTCCTCCGGGGAGAGGTGGCATCCGTCTGTGGTGACCTTACTCATTTGATGGGGAATTCGGGCGATCATGATATAATAACCCTTCATGTTTATGGCTCAAATACGAGAAACGAAAATGTGTCGGAAGATGCGAAAGTTTACGTACCAGAATTTCAGAAAATTTTCACAACAATGGGATCTGCCTATTTGAACATGAATAAAACATTGATCCTTTCAGAAAAGCCATTTGAAAACATTGAACATGATGTACTGGCAGACTATTTTTCGCTGGTAAAACCATTTTATGAGCGCAATAAAATGGCAGGTGTACTTAAAAGAATGGATAATTATCTTAATCACAACTGAATATCACACAACTATAAGAAGTAAACACAATGAATGAGTTAACTATTCTTGCAGAATCGTTTGAGAAAATAAAAAACTATCTGCAAACAAACAATGATCAGACCACTCCTGTTGTCAAATTCAGAACTCCGGCCGAACTGGCTGAGGTTATTGACTTTGGTGTAAAAAATGATGGAATTTCGGAACATGAGTTTTTGGGTCTTTTGGACAAATACCTTGAATTCTCGGTTAAAACAGGGAACAAACAATTTTTGAACCAGTTGTATTCAGGGTTTAACTTTCCCGCTTTTATTGGCGAAGTCTTTTCGGTATTGGCAAACACCTCGATGTACACTTACGAAGTTGCTCCGGTTGCCACAAGAATTGAAACAGAGATGATTCGCCTGATGAACAGCTACGCCGGGTACAAAGAAGGAGACGGAATTTTTGTAAGCGGAGGTAGTAATGCCAATCTGATCGCCATGTTCTCTGCCCGTAATAGAATTTTTCCCGAAGGCCGGTTTTATGGTTACGATCGGAATCTGAAGTTGAGCGCATTTGTCAATGAACAAGCACATTATTCTTTTGAGACTGCCGCAAACGTCCTTGGAATTGGGGCGAAAAATGTAATTAAAGTCAAATCGGATGTAAATGGTTCCATGATCCCGGAAGAATTGGAGCGTGAAATATTGAGCTCGATTAGTCGTGGAGAAAAGCCATTTTTTGTTGCGGCAACCTGTGCAACCACTCTGCTGGGAGCATACGATCCTATTGATGAAATGGCTTCCATATGCGCAAAATATGATATCTGGTTACATGCTGATGGATCTTTTGGCGGTTCGCTTATTTTAAGTGATAAGCACAAACATTTAATGAAGGGCATTGAAAAAACCGATTCGTTCGCCTGGAATCCTCACAAGCTGATGAATATTCCGTTGGTATGCTCAGCCATCCTGGTCAAGAAACGAGGTACGCTACAACACAACATCACGGATATCAATACGGATTATATTTTTCACGACATTGATGAAATTGAAGATTTGGGGAAAAAATCCATTCAATGCGGTCGTAAAGTAGACGCTGTGAAATTGTGGTTTGCCTGGAAATACTATGGATTGGATGGTTACCGGAAGCGCATCGATAACCTGATCGAAATGGCCACTTATGCCGAAAACCAGGTGAAGTTACATCCGCAATTGGAACTTTTAGTCGCCCGTCAATCCTTCGCCGTTTGTTTCCGTTATGTGCCCAGTCAGGAAACAGATTTAAACAAGTTTAATCTTGAACTGCGGGAATCCCTGAGAAAAAAGGGAAAGTCTATTGTTAATTATGGATATACCGGGGGAAAGCTGGCTATTCGTTTAATTACAGCAAACGGCGAATTGGCACAATCGGATATGGATTTGTTTTTCGATAATTTGCTTTCGGAAGCCCATAGACTGGAAAGAAAATATATGAAAGCGTATGTGGAGGCATAAAAAACATTCCGGGTTTGCCATTGCCATTGCCTGGCCCGAAACATATTGTAAACAGCCCGGCAATTGGTACGATGGTTTAGCAAACTTTCTTGGAATAAGCGATAACCATTACTACAAAGTTGGTCATGCGGCTGTGGTCCTGGTTGATTCTGAAACAAGTAAATGCCATTATTTTGATTTTGGCAGATATCATGCACCGTTTCAACATGGAAGGGTACGCAGTGAACAGACTGACGATGGTTTAAAAATGGGAACGGTAGCCCTGATTTCAGAGGATGGCCATAAGCTCGAAAATTTTGAAGAAATACTAACAGAATTGCAGCTCAACCAGGAATGTCATGGTGAAGGCGAGATTCATGCTTCCTATTGCAGCATCAATTTCCAGGATGCTTTTGGTAAGGCTTCGTATCTTCAGCAAATAAGCCCGATTCCTTATGGACCGTTTAAATACAAAGGAAGTAACTGTTCACGGTTTGTAAATACTACCATCCTGGCGGGGAAACCCTCTTGGGATGCTTCAATCAAACTGAACTATTTGGTACCGTTTACACCAATGCCCTTAAACAATGTAAATTCCCTCGGAAGCAAATTGGTGCACCCCAAGCGATTGACCAATGATGCTTTCTGCCCGGGAGCGATATCAGATAAAAGCAAACTAAAAAGGACATTGCCTCAACCATCCAGACCAGAAAACATTCCCGAATCTGCACAATGGTTAAGTGGTGAAGGCTCCGGCTCATGGTTTTCTATAAGTCAGCTTGAAACCAACAAATACGCTATTAGCCGCTTTGGCCCAATAGGTGAAATGGAATGCAAGGGCGAATTTAATGTAAGCAACGACCAGACGTTTGATATCAGTCAGCCTTTTCGTTTTGAACATTTGAGCCATTGCCAAAAAATTAAGGTTAGACAGAAAACCCAAATAATTGAATTCCATCGGATTGGTCTACCTAGCATTGCAATATAATATACCTCAATGGATTGCTTGTAACCCAAGCATGTAAATCCTGCCGGTTGTCAGGATTTTGTTTTTTATCGACTGTTGGTATAACAACATTAAAAGCAAAATAACAATGAAACGAATTGCAATAGCTATTTCATTTGTTCTGATATCCCTTTTGGCCATTTCACAGAATGCAGTTATTAAACAGGTAAGTCCGGGTCAATTTCAGCAGCTCATTAAAAACCCAAAGGGAATATTGTTGGATGTCCGTACGCACTCTGAGTATGGTAACGGTCATATAGCCAATTCGGGACAGCTAAATTATTATGCGTTGGATTTTAGAAAAAGGTTACTCCTCTTGCCGAAAAGCGATCCAATTTTTCTCTATTGCAACACGGGTTACCGGAGCCAAAAAGCAGCCGAAATACTTGCAGAAAATGGGCATCAAAATGTTTACAACCTGGAGCATGGCATCATGGATTGGGAATTAAAAAATCTGCCGGTTGTTGTTGATCCTGGTGCACGTCCGGATACCGATAACAAGATGGGTTTTTCTGAATATGCGAAGTTGATCCAGTCTAAAGAGCTTGTCTTTATAGATTTCTATGCACCTTGGTGCGGCCCCTGCCGAAAAATGATGCCCATGATGGATAGTCTCAAGGTGGAATATCAGAACCGTATAAACATCGTAAAAGTAAATGTTGATGCAAGTAAAAGTCTTGTTAAGGAGCTGAAGTTGGTAGGTGTGCCGTTCCTGGCCGTTTACAAAAGCGGGAAATTACTTTATTCTAAAAATGGTGCTGTAAGCAGAAGTGAACTGACAGGGGTGTTTCTATCGAATCTTGCAAAAGATTAAATCATTGCTTGTAGGTGTTTTTGTTTTACACCGGGAGATTAGGTGTTGAGCTTTATTCTACTATTTTTGTCCGTTCATTTTTAAATTGATTTATGAGATTGTTGATTCTACTCTTCCCCATCTTCTTCCTCTGTTCGGGAATGAATCCTGAGACCTACCGGGAGAAGCAGATGAAGTATACCAGGGTGCGGGAAGCCTATGATCTGAAAGGGAAAATTGTAGACAAAACGCTTTCCGCACACTCCATTTCACCCGCTAGCCTAAGGATTTACCTCCGCGCCTTCAAAACAGAAAAAAAGGTGGAGTTGTGGGCCAAAAACAGTTGCGACTCCTTCTATACAATGGTTAAGGAGTTTCCCATCTGTGATCTCTCAGGTGATGTCGGGGCGAAGCGGCGATCACGTGATTTGCAGGTTCCGGAAGGGTTTTACCATATCTCCGGTCTGAACCCTTACAGCAAGTACTATTTGTCAATGAAGGTCAACTACCCGAACGCATCAGACAGCATAAGAGGTGTTCGCAGGCATTTGGGAAACAATATTTTTATTCACGGTTCCTGCATCTCTTCAGGATGCCTTGCCATGACAGATGATAGGATCAGGGAACTTTATGTCTATTGTGTGGAGGCCTACAACGCCGGACAGGAAGAGATAGGTCTGACCATATTCCCGGCAAAGCTTACAGATACTACCTATTCCAGGTTTTTATCCAGGTACAGTAAGTATAAGGATGATGTCGCTTTGTGGGGCGATCTCAAAAAGAGTTACGATCTTTTTGACCAAAAAAAGGTGCCTCCAACTGTCAGGTTCCTGCCTGACGGGAAGCATGAGGTAAAGTGATTGTTCAGGATAATGAAATACTTTGTCGGATCAGGTCGGGGCGATTGGTCGTGATTCCGGTTATCAGGTCAATGAAGACGAAATTCTTATGTGCTTGATGATCATCTCCAACAGCGATTCCATCTTTATGGGTTTCCCAATATAATCATTGCAGCCTGATTTTCTTACCAGATCCTGATCATTGGAGAAAACATATGCACTCTGGGCAATGATAGGAATTTCCGGTTTTATTTGTTTGATAATCTTTATAGCCTCAAAGCCATCCATGACAGGCATTTTTAAATCCATAAGCACCAATTGTAATTCGGGTGTGGTAATTACAATATCTACAGCCTCTTGGCCATTTCTTGCAAAAAACAAATTGGCTTTTTCATTTTCCAGCATCTTCCTTAGCACCAACATGCTGTTAACATCATCTTCAGCGATTAAGATATTGACATTTTGCAACCTCCCGCCCGTTTTTTTCTTAATCTGTATCTCGGCATGTCTTGATAACGATAAACTGTATGGAATAATGAAAAGGAACTTCGCACCTTTGCCAAGTTCCGATTTCACCCACATTTTACCACCGAGCTTCGCGATAAATGCTTTGGAGATGGCAAGTCCCAACCCGGCACCTTCAAAATTTCGGGCTAGTGACATATCAACTTGTCTGAAACGCTCAAAAATGATTTCACTCATTTCAGGTGCAACACCTATGCCGGTATCAGAAACATAAAACTCCAAAACATTTTTCTTAAGTTGATATCCAAAATCGATGGTCCCGGCTGAGGTGAATTTTATCGCGTTTTTAATGAGGTTGGACAATACCTGCGTTAATTTTGTCTTGTCTGTTTCAATCAGGCAAAAATGATCGGGGAGGCCAGGATGGTAATTCAATTGTAAACCTTTGGATTCTGATTCGGGTTTGAAAATTGTATGAAGGTGCCTCAGTAATTCGTTCACATCCGTCTCCTGCATGTAAAGTTCAATCTGCCCGGTTTCAATTTTCGAAATATTGACGATATCATTGATAATGTTTAGCATTCGCTGGCCGCTTTGCTCGATAATCAGAATAAATTCTTGCTGCTCTTTATCAGATAAATGAGGGCTTTTCAGCAATTCTGAAAATCCGAGTATGCCATTCATCGGTGTGCGTATTTCATGGCTCATATTTTGTAAAAAGGCTGTTTTAAGGCTATCGTTCTCCTCGGCTTTTTCCTTGGCAACGATTAATTGATGGTTGGTCTGTACAAGCTCTTTGTTCAATTGCAAGTATTCTATATTTTGTTCTTTTAATTGCCTGCTTTTTTGTTTGAGTAAAAGTTTGTTCTCCTTGCTGATTGATATATCCTTACAATTGCAATAGACCAAGCCGTTGGGTAATAAAACAGCATTGAAATCAGATGAAATATGATCTCCGTTTTTACTTATCAGTTCTATCTCCACAAATATTTTACCTTTGTCGAGTACCTCTTCAAAAAGATCATGAAACTGATGACGTTTGTTTTTTGGAACGAGGTCTGCAATAGATTTTTGTTTGATTTCTTCTTCCGTATAGCCAACCATTTCAGTTACTGCCTTGTTCAAAAAAAGATACCTGCCATTATGATCTAAAATGAATATGGCTTCAGCGGATTTCTCCATGATCAGATTGAATCTCTCCTCGCTTTGATGGTGGGCTAACTCTGCATTTTTTCGCTTGGTTATGTCTCTGATATTACATTGAATCACATTTTTATCATTCTCTTTATACAGGTTGCTGACAAATTCCACATTGATCTTTTTCCCATGGGCAGTTTCAAGTGGCAGATTTTCATAACGCACATATTCTTTTACCTGTAACTCCTTGAATTTGTCATAATTGGCAAGAATATCCTTGAAAAATCCGATTTCCCAAATTTCCTTTTCAAGAAATTGATCCTTGTCATAACCCAGCAAGTCGATCAAAAATGGATTGACATCCATAATCATTCCTGTTTCTGCATCCAGAATGATAATTCCATCTTTTGCCGTTTCAAATAGCCTGCGATACCTTGTTTCAGAGGTTTTTAGCAATTCTTCAACCAGTTTTCGGTCGCTAATATCAATGACAAGACCAGCAACGATGAGTGGTTTTCCGTTGCCGTCCCTTTTTGCGACTTCCCCATGATCGTAAACCCATTTATAACCATCCGATTTGGTCAAGATCCGGTACTCGGCTTCATATTTATCAATGTCCCCTTCCAGGTGGCTTTTCATCGCATCCGTAATCCTCACGGCATCCTCAGGATGGATGAGCGAGATAAAATCGCTGTTATTTTTAAATGCTTCACATGGGTAGCCCAACATCTCCGCTTTGCGTTTCCCAAAAGCAACACCTCCCGAAATCAGGTCCATTTTCCACCATGCCATGTTTGCTGCCTTCATGGCAAGTTCAATGGCTGCATTGTTCTTACGATCCAGTATTGCTGATTTTGACGTATTGCGATTACGCATATCTTATTCTTTTGGGCGCTGAATAAAAATAAAAGATGTTCAACTGACTCAAGGTAGGCAATTGCTTCACAGTTAATATTATACAATTCTGAATATATTTTGCATAATTCACACATCCAGGGATATTTACTGTTGAGGATGATGATTTATCGAAGAAATACCTAAATGTGCAGCCTGTGAAATTGAAAAGCCATTAGCAGTAGCCAGGATCTTGTCACTTTGGGGATTAGCCCACGGTGGTAATATTTCAGACAGGCCTCCACCCAATGGAAACCAAATATCAGTAATTTACGTATAGGCAGACAATGTTTGATGGCCAGTTAAAGAATGGTGAAAATAGCCTTGAATTTTTTTGGTAAATTATTTCTCCTTAAGAGAAGCTATTGAAATTGTTAATTAAATTTGAGGCCAGCAATTTTTCTTAAATTTATCTGGTTGATCAGAAGCAAATTTATTGAACTTTATCTGTTGGATTATAAAAATGTTGAATTATATGTTGTTCATCAGATCATTGTTGGTATATTTTCTAATCTTTAACATCAATACGGGTGTAACTACGGATTGGAAATTAAGGAGGGAAGAGTCAGGCGTTAAAATATTTACCAGGAATGTCGCCGGTTCGCCTTTTGAAGAGTTTAGGGCCACTGTTACAATCCCCAATACTACTTTGACCAGGGTTTTGGATGTGATTACAGATGTGAAGAATTACCCCAGGAATTTTCCAAATTGCAGTGGAGCGGAAGTATTGGAACAGAAAGGTAAATACAACGATATCCATTACATAACCATACCAACTCCATGGCCGGTTGCCGACAGGGATGCAATCTATGAGGCAACCACTACATTTTCCGAAAATGGCAAGCATGCGAGGATCCAGTTGACCCCCCGAGGTGATTACTGGCAGGAACATAAGGGATTTATCAGGGTGTACAAAGGTTCCGGTTTTTGGGACCTTCATGAGATTGCTACGGGTACGGTTCAGGTAGTTTACCAGTTTCATGCTGATCCGGCAGGCGAGATTCCGGCATGGTTGGCCAACAGCGTTATTGTTTCCAATCCGCTGAGGACCCTGGAAAGTTTAAGAAACATCGCGACGAAAATATGAGTCCCTTTGACGGGGTTCACCTTTACGGAGAACAATCATCATAAATACACTTGTACTCTTTGTATGCAAGTGTTTTTTGTTTTTATACCGGAATGCAAAATCAGGTAATAAAGTATTGATCTGTCCCTTCAAAATTGGTTCAAAAGCTGTATTTTTATAGAAACAATAAACTCATCCGTATGAGTCCCCAGATTGAAAGCTTTATCAATACGAAGCGCATTGCAGTGGTTGGCTTCTCCCGTACAGGGAAGAAATTCGGGAACATGGCCGGTAAGGAGTTGATTGCAAGAGGTTATGAAATTTATCCGGTTCATCCTACTGCGACCGAAATAGATGGGATCATCTGCCATCCTAACCTGAAAAGCCTGGAAGGAAAGGCCGATGCCCTGTTGGTTTCTATCCCGGCGACAAAGGTTCCTCCGGTGCTGGAAGAGGCTGCTCAGGTTGGTTTGAATAATATTTGGTTACAGCAGGGATCCTGGTCAAGCGAAGTCCAACAAACGGCCGACAGGCTTGGTTTACCCGTTGTGAGCAAAAAGTGTATCCTCATGTATGCCCCTCCGGTTACTTCGATCCACAAGTTTCACCGGACCATCAAATCAATTTTTGGAGGATTATGAATAAAAAACATATTTATGCATTTTGATTACCTGATTGTTGGGGGAGGAGTAGTAGGTTTGGCCATTGCAAGGGAGTTGAGGAGCAGGTTCCCCGGTTCCGGGATCGCCGTGCTGGAAAAGGAAGCTGATGTTGCCTATCATGGCAGTGGCCGGAACAGCGGCGTATTGCATGCCGGATTTTATTATTCGGCTGATACCCTGAAGGCAAAATTCACCAGGGAGGGTAACCGGCAGTTAAGGGAATATTGCTATGCCAACAACCTAAAGATCAATGAGTGCAAAAAGGTAGTCGTGGCAAAGGACGAAAGCGAACTCCCTGCTCTTTTTGAACTTGAAAAAAGGGGGAAAATCAATGGCGTTGAGGTTAAATTGATTGATGAAAAGGAGTTGTTTGATATTGACCCCAACGTAAAGACATCTAAACACGCCTTGTACTCGCCCAATACCGCCACGGTGGATCCTACCGAAGTTACACATACCATTAAAAATGAACTGAAAGCCAAAGGGATAGCGTTCTTTTTTGGTGAAGGATATCAATCCAGGATGGAGGGGAACCACATCAAAACCACTTTTGGCAATACTTTTACTGCCACAAAGATCATCAATGCAGCAGGATTGTATGCGGATAAAGTAGCCAATGACTTCGGCTTTTCGGAAAAATATACCATTATTCCGTTCAAAGGGGTCTATCTGAAATATCATGGGAATGAAATCCCGGTTACGACCAATGTCTATCCCGTTCCAAACCTGAAAAATCCATGGCTGGGGGTGCATTTTACAGTTACCGTTGACGGAACGGTAAAAATCGGACCAACTTCCACACCTGCCTTCTGGCGGGAAAATTACCATGGATTCGACCGGTTCAGTCCTGCTGAAATGACCAGTATTCTATCCTGGGAAGCATCCCTGTTCCTGAGAAATTCATTTAACTTCAGGAACATCGCCCTGGAGGAGATAAAAAAATACAAGAAGAGCTATTTTGCCGGTCTGGCGCAGGATCTGGTACATAAAATCGATGTGAAAGGCTTCACCGAATGGGGGAAACCAGGCATCAGGGCACAACTGCTCAACAAGCAAACGAGGGAGTTGATCATGGATTTCGTGGTGGAAGGAGACGAGGATTCCATCCATGTATTAAACGCTGTATCTCCAGCATTTACATGCTCTTTCCCGTTTGCCGCCTGGGTGGTGGACAATTATATAATTAACCATGGATAACAATTTTACATTTATCAACGGGGAGTATGTTCCTTTTAACCAATCATTTGTTCATGTTTCGGATCTGATTATCCAGCGGGGATATGCTGTCTTTGATTTCTTCCTGGTAAGGGAGAAGGTTCCCCGTTTTTTGTCTTTTCATTTGGACCGGTTTATTCATTCGGCGGCTTTGCTGAATCTACATCTATCCTATTCCAAAGAGGAACTGTCTGAAATTGTGGCTCAATTGGCAGCAAAAAACGATATCCAAAATTCATCCGTAAAAATTATCCTTACAGGAGGATTTTCGACCGATGATTTTACACTGTCCCCGGATAAATCCACGTTGATCCTGATCAACAAACCCTTTGAAGTTAAATGGCCGGAGGCCTGGAAAAATGGTGCAACCCTGATCACCGCCAAATACCAGCGGGAGGTACCGGAGGCCAAAACGATCAACTACATCCGGTCTGTCAGTTTATCCCAAAAACTCGCTGAAAGCGGGGCTGCCGAAGTGTTGTATACCGACAGGAACTGGGTGCGTGAATGTTCGAGGAGCAATGTTTTTTATGTGAAAGACAATTGTGTTTATACGCCCAAATCCAAAATGCTGGCAGGTGTAACAAGGAAAAGGATCTTACAATTAACCGGATATCAAATTCGGGTAATGGACTTTAAAATTGGTGACTTATTGGCTGCTGATGAGGTGTTTATCACCAGCACAACGAAAGGTGTTTTGCCCATCGTAAAGATAGATTCCAAAATAATCTCCAATGGAAAGATTGGGGTTATTACGAATGGTATCAAAAAAGAGATCGAGCGGTAATATTCTGAGACCCTCCTCTTACGGAACCCCATTTTTCACGCAAAAGTCGCAAAGAAAGACGCAAAGAGGTCATGATAGACCTTTGCGCTCTTTGCTTTTTCTTAGCGTTCTTTGCGTGGAATTTTTATTCATTTACAGGTTTATTGATAAAAGATTTGGGATATCTAAAGTTCTTTCTTCTCCTCCTTTTCAACTTTCGTATCTGCCACTCCGTTCACCTGGTGTGTGGAGAAGTTGGTCACATTTTTCAGGATAAACTGAGATGCGCCATCCCCTTTTTGGGCATCCACGTTGTAAAAATTGGCATCGTGAACATCGTCCAGCACGAAGGCCGGCCGCTCGTCCCTGTTCAGGTAACGCAAAACCACATCACTCACCCTAAGGTTTTTCACATACCTGAAATACATGCCATAGGCCGGAAGTGAATGCCAGCGGTACGGGTCGGGGTAGACATCGATATTTTGTGGGACCTCCTTGTCAATCGCCTCTTTCGATGCTCCCGCCCGAAAATAGATGCGGATATTGCTCAGGGTCAGATCTTCGATGTAATGACCGGGAATTCCCATCACCATGCAGGCGCCCACTTCGGGGAATTTGGGACGGCCACCGACATCATAAACATTGATATTGCTAAGGGTAATGCGCCTGCAAACGCCTACCGGGGTTCCCTCGGGGCCGCGCATGCGGGCATTTAACCTGATAAAGAAGGGGGTATCGGTTACATCCCTCATGGTAATGTTGTCGATCACCACATCTTCAATCAGACCGCCGTCGGCTGTTTCGATGCAAATGCCGCGCGAGTGTTCGAAGACGCAATTGGAAACGGCGATGTTTTTGAACCCACCGTTCGACTCGGTTCCCAGTTTCAAACGTCCTGTAATGCTGTGGTTCGCATTCGGGGCTTCGTCTTTAAAATCGGTTTTGAAAATTCCATCCATCAGGGTACCATGGTCGTAGCCATAGACGTGGCAATTGGTGATGGTTACATTCTCGGTAGCCTTTGCATAGCCCAGACCGAACGAGGATTTAAGGCACAATCCGTCGTCGGTGGGGGAGTTGATGTTGCAATTGGAAACGCGCACATTTTTGCAGCAGTCGATATCAAACGCATCGCGATCGGCATCGGCGCGAACATTGTCGATGGTCAGGTTGTCTACCCCTGTTGCCAGGATGCAAAAATGACCACCATGAAGTATGGAGATGTCCTTGATTGTTACATTAAAGCAATTTATAAAGCCGATCGCCTTGTTTCCGGAGCCTTTGATATTGGGTTTGTCGAAGGTGTACAACCCTTTCCCCCAGATCATTCCCTGTCCTGTAATGGATATATCTCGCAGACTGTCGCCGTATATCAGGCTGTTTCTCCAGTAGCTGTGACCGAAGTCCTGAAATTTTTTGTACCAGGCATCTTCCTCAGGCAGGTCATATCCTACGCCGTTCACCTCCTGATCGCCTATCAAAACGGCTCCCTGATCGAGATGAAGGGTGATTTTGCTTTTCATCCGAATGGTGAAGGAGAGAAAATTCCCGGCAGGAAAGTAAACTGTTCCGCCTCCATTTTTCGCGGCTGCCGCAATTGCCGCATTGATCGCTTTTGTATTGTTGGTTTTGCCATCCCCTCTTGCCCCGAAATCAAGTACATTGTAAAACACCTCTTTCGCTGAGGCGGGAAATGCCAATAGAATTAGCAGCAAAGCAGTTAGTAGAAATTTTGAATTCATCATGTGTGATTATAGTTGTAGTATCTCCTGTCAGGGATTAAGTTTAAAAATAGCACCATTCAGCCAATTTGCAATGATACTTATCAAAAGAATCACTACTATTATCAAAGTAATATTATCAGTTTACTCTCATGAGAAATTATTTCTTAGTTTTCATTTTTTTCCTGCTAAGTGTTTCCTGTAGCAAGGCAGATAATCCGGTCAGAATAGCGCCGGCACAGTATGGTACTCCATTTGCAGGTGTTCCCGACCCGCGTGATGCTGTAATTTACCAGGTTAATATGCGTGCTTTCAGCTCCACCCGTAATTTCCAGGGAGTGATCGACCGTCTTGACTCGATCAAGGCCCTTGGTGTAAATGTTATTTATTTGATGCCGACTTATCCTGTTGGTGTATTGAAGGCGATCAATTCACTCTATTGTGTAAAAGATTATATGGCAGTTAATAGTGAATTTGGGACCCTGACTGATTTGAGGAAGCTGATTGATGGCGCGCATAGCCGGGGAATGGCCGTGATCATGGATTGGGTGGCAAATCATACCTCCTGGGACAATGGTTGGATCAGAAATCACAAAGATTGGTACCAGCAGGATGCCGCTGGAAATATTAAAAGTCCTGTACTGGGATGGCTTGATGTAGCACAGCTAAATTTTACCAGCGCTGCCATGCGCAGTGAGATGATTGGGCTGATGAAATATTGGGTTTTTACGGCCAATTGCGACGGATTCAGGTGCGATTATGCCGATGGACCCCCGGCGGATTTTTGGAAACAGGCAATTGATACGCTGAGAAATATCACAACCCATAAACTCCTGTTGATGGCTGAAGGAACCCGGAGCAATCATTTTGCATCCGGTTTCAATTACACCTTTGGATTCCCTTTTTACGATCAGATGAAAACTATTTTCAGTACTAATCAGCCTGTCACGAAAATTGACTACCTGAATGCTTCGGAATATACCGGAGCAGGGGAGGGGAATATGGTGGTAAGATACATTACCAACCATGATGTCAACAGCTCGGATGGACCACCTATTGGGCTGTTTGGAGGAAGTTCCGGTTCAATGGCAACTTTTTTGGTGGCTGCGTATATGAAGGGAGTGCCAATGATATACAACGGACAGGAAGTGGGTACCAGCTATCCGCTCTCCATGATGAAATTGGGTCAAACAATCACCTGGAATCAAAATCAAATCATGGTAGAGGAGTACAAAAAGATCATCGCATTCAGAAACCATAACAGTGCGGTTCGAAGAGGGACGCTGGCTTCATACAGCAATTCAGATATATGCGCTTTTACCAAGACTGCAGGAGCCGAGAACGTACTTGTGATTGTCAACTTACGAAACGCTACTGTCAATTATCCGTTGCCTGCTGCCATAGCAGGGGCAGTATGGAAAGACGCGTTTTCCGGAATTTCTGTCACCTTAAAGTCACAACTTACTTTAGCTCCTTATTCCTACCTGGTAATGGAGCAGTGAGCATGAAACTTGGCACACATTCCTACGCCGGGAATTTTGCCTAAGGTGAGACGAAATCAGGGCAAGGAGGCGCCTTTTTACAGCTACGGATAAGGATTGCATCAATAAAATTGTCGTAGAGTGAAATTTCTTTCAAAATATTTGGAACTTAATGTTATTTATTTCTAACTTTGTGTTAGATTTATATAACATTAATAATTCTACCATGAAAAGAACAATCATTATTTTCATTGTATCAGCACTTGTATTGATTACGAGCGGTGTCTGGTATTTTAACTCAAAGGCGGTGAACAGTATCGCAGATTTATTGCCTTTCCTGATTTTGCTTTTGATTGTCGGCCTGGCTGTATACATCGGTTATAAACGACTGATGAGCGTTAAAAGAGGAGAACCAGCAGAAGATGAGTTATCTAAGAAAATTATGCTCAGGACCTCCTCCGTTTCCTATTTCCTATCAATTTACTTGTGGTTGGCCCTCATGTATTTCAGCGATAGAATAACTTGGGAAAATCACACACTGATTGGAGCAGGGATATTTGGAATGGCGGTAATTTTTGCGCTTGCATGGCTTTTCTTTAATTTTTTGGGGGTTAGGAATGAATAATAAAATTAAAGAGTTCAGGGCCAGATATAACCTTACCCAGGACGATCTTGCCCGTAAAGTGAATGTACGGAGAGAAACGATCGTCTTTTTGGAAAAGAATAAATACAATCCTTCCCTTAAACTGGCCTATGATCTGGCCAGGGTCTTTTCAGTTGCCATAGAGGAGCTTTTCATTTTTGAAGATTAAAAATGGAAATGGCACATTAATCTTTCATTCAATGCATTAAAACACGTTTGATTGATGAAATAGTTATTGCTCTATAGCTTAAAAGTGTGCCATAAAATCAATCTCAAGGAATCTTGTCACCTCTTTTTTCCATCGGTTCTCAACGAAGGCCACATGATCGGGATGGTTGTTGTAGGTCTCATAGTCGGCGCGGTTGGCAAAGAACATCGAGAACCCAAAATGGTAATCGTTTTTAAGACGAACCTGATCCGGTACCCAATTTGTTGAAAAAATTACGTCTTTGCATTGTTTTTTGGTTATAATCAGTTTGTATTCAAAGTTAAAACAAAAATTGTTGGGTGAATGGGCTATCTCCGGTAAAGGAATTACCTGATGATTAGTTTTTCTGGTTTTGAAATAGACACAGAAAATTTACTTTCCACCCAGTCTGTCAATTCCACAAAAAAACGGCTGAAATGCATCTCAAATAGCTCATATTCCTGATGGAGCATGGCCATGGCATATTCGCTGTTGGAGGGTAGCGAAGTCCTTTTGGACATGATCTCTAAAACATGGAACAGATTTTCTTTCTGTGCATAGGATTCGAGCCGTTTGTGCTGAATCAGAAAAGGTAAAAATTGCTTCACACGCAAGGGTAGCATCAGAAAATTGGATATGAAGATGGAATGGGCATGGCGGGCAAACTGACGTAACGTGACTGTAGAGTAGTCGCCCCAGTTGGATGCCAGAAAATGATCAAAAAAAATATCCACGATAACCCCGGAGAACCTGCCATAGCCGGGTTTCAGCAACTGCATGCAGGCTTTCACATCGGCATGGCTATCCGTAAATGAATCGATGCTCCTGTGAAGGCATATACCATAGGCCACCTTTTCGGGATAGTTCCGGTATTTGTTGCCTTTCACAAAATCCCCGATGAAGTTACCAAGCATAATTTTGTCAGAATCACCGGAAAGATAGAAATGAGCAAGAAAATTCATATTGCAAAATAGCTAAATCTTCAATAGACTTTGAGAAATCAGAGCACTTTATTTGCTTGAAACTACTTTCAGTCATTGAAACCCTACTCCAACTGAAACGTAATACTAACCATCCTGACTTGAGACAAAGGGGGTCCATGGTGAACAACCGGTCGCTTAATTTTGCCATGAAAGGAATAAGGGTCTTCGGATATTTCTCCGGATAACCAGGGAAAATCAATTTTTTAACAATTGTTTTTATGAACGGATACGATGAAAACCGACGCAGGTTTTTAACCAAACTGGGACTGACACTGGGAGTTACCCTCACAGGAACTGTTGTGATGCAGGGAGCCAAAGCCGCCTCTACCAATGAATTGACCATCAGCGCTGATCAACAGCTCTTCATGTCCAACTATGAAAGGTGGATGGATAATTTTATCGAGGTGATCAAAGTTCAGAAGAAGGAGCCACTCAACCTGGAAAACAACAAAAAGATCGTTGCGCTCTCTGATGAGGCAAAGCTCTTTCAAAAAGAGTTAATGGGATACATGGGTGATGAAAATTTTGCCCGCTATTACATGGTAGCGACAGAAAGAATGACCCTGGAAATTTAAGTTAAAGAATTGGAAATGTTGGCAAGGCGGAAACTTTTGCGATAGGCACTTTTGTTTCCAAATTTGTAGGCATGCTGTTTTCTAAGCAACAGTTTTTCTGCTTCAGAGCTGTTTTTCTGGTCACGACACCCGGCTGAACAACATTTTTCAAAATGTCTGGCACACTCCACGCATTGTAAAAACAGTAAATGGCACAGCTCATTTGCACAATTCGAATGTACATCACAAGGCTTTCCGCATTGATGGCAGCGCGCAATGACCTGCCCATCCACAGATTCACCCATTCGTTCATCGAATACAAAATTCTTTCCCGTGAAATGCGACTCCAGATTTAGCTGCCTAATATTTCGGGCATATTCCAGGATCCCTCCGTGAAGCTGATTAACATCTTTAAAACCATGGTGTTTAAGATAGGCACTCGCTTTTTCGCATCGAATTCCTCCGGTGCAATAGAGCAATAATTTTGAATCCTTTTTGTCTTTCAAAAGGTCGGTAACCATTGTCAGTTCCTCGCGAAAGGTATCCGCCCCAGGACAGATCGCTCCCTTGAAACGGCCAATTTCCGATTCATAATGATTTCTCATATCTACCACAATGTGTTCCCCTGTCCCGACCAGGTCATGAAACTCTTTTGCATCCAGATGCCGTCCTACATTGGTCACATCAAATGCCTGATCGTCCAGTCCATCCGCAACAAGCTTCGCCTTCACTTTGATCGAAAGTTTGTAAAAAGATTTGCCATTGTCCTCGATGGCATATTTGATTGGAATCTGGTCGAAAATCGTATGATGGTTTAAAGATCCTAAAAAATCCTCCATCTTTCCTTCAGGGATACTCATTTGGGCATTGATCCCTTCCCTGGAAACATATATCCTTCCAAAGCAGTTCATTTCAGCCCATTCGCGATAGATTTGATCCCTGAATCCCTGCGGGTCATCAAGGATAAAATAGCGGTAAAAGGAGACCGTCTTCCTGACAAACTTTTCAGACATCAGGTTTTCTATCAATATTTTTCGATCGGTTGTGTTATAGAGTGGCATATTTTAAGTATTTACCATTAAATAATTTACTATTTACTATTTGGTTAATTATTGAATATTAAGCCCTTGCAGAATATTGTTAAGACATTCAATCTTCAAAATACACAATAAATTTTTGAGGGGGCAATAATATCATTTTCTGTTGATATTTGCTATTTTAATTAGGATTAAATATGAATAAATATCAAGAATTGGATATAGAAATCATCCATGAGACAAATGCTACAGTGTTTGGTTTGAATGCAGGCTCTTTCAATGCTAAAAAAAATGGAATTGTCCATATTTCTTCGTCGAATAATAAAAATATTAACATTAATTTAATATTTATAGCAAAAGTGTAGTTATTTAAATATTTGGTTTTATATATTTGCGTGCGTTAACCAAGCTATTGGTACTACCTAAAATCAATGATATGCCCATGAAAAAAATTGTTTTCATTCTCCTCGGATTGTTTTCGTCTCTCATTTCAAAGGCCAGTGAGGCTGATCTTGTCATTCCACAATTGTCTCCCCAGCAAAACAACCTTTTGTTGATGGGATTTGTGGTCTGCTTTCTCGGAATCGTCTTTGGCCTTTATATATTTTTCAAAATAAAACGGATGGCCGCGCATCCCTCCATGCTTGAGGTATCGGAGGTTATATTCGAAACATGCAAGACTTACCTGGTACAACAGGGGAAATTTATCGTCGTTTTGTTCGTTGTAATTGGCAGTATCATTGGTTTTTACTTTGGATTCCTTCAGAATTATTTGTTATCGCAAGTGGCGCTCATTCTTTTTTGGACCATGGTTGGAATCCTGGGATCGTACAGTGTTGCATGGTTTGGGATCAGGATGAATACCTATGCCAATAGCCGGATGGCATTTGCCTCCCTACAGAGAAAGCCGGTAAAATTGCTGAATATTCCGTTGGATGCCGGGATGAGCATTGGCGTCATGTTAATTTGCGTTGAGCTTATTATGATGCTGATTATCTTGCTGTTTGTCCCCAGGGAGATGGCTGGAGCCGCATTTATCGGGTTTGCCATAGGCGAATCGTTGGGGGCAAGCGCGCTTCGTATCGCGGGAGGAATTTTCACCAAAATTGCCGATATAGGCAGTGATTTGATGAAAATCTATTTCAAGATCAGGGAAGACGATCCCAGAAATCCGGGGGTTATCGCGGATTGCGCCGGGGACAATGCCGGCGACAGTGTGGGACCGACCGCAGATGGTTTTGAAACCTACGGTGTAACCGGAGTTGCGTTGATCAGCTTTATTGTGCTTGCCATCGGGCAAAGTTTGCCGGAGAGTGAGAAGATCATGTTCCAAAGCACCTTTCTGACCTGGATTTTTTCCATGCGGATTTTGATGGTTATTACATCCATCGGGGCATTTCACCTGAACAAGCAGTTTACCAAACTCTTTCATGAGAACAAAGAGGACATAGATTTCGAGGAGCCCCTTACCATGCTGGTTTGGCTTACTTCACTTATTTCGATCGTGGTAACATTTATCACAAGTTACTACCTGATTGGGCATCTGCCTGGTTATCTGTGGGTAACCCTTTCAGCAATCATCAGTTGCGGAACTTTTGGCGCAGCGCTTATTCCAGAAATCACCAAAATATTTACCAGTCCAAAATCGACCCATGTGGCTGAGACAGTTGCCGCTTCCCGCGAAGGCGGGGCATCGCTTAACATCCTTTCCGGTCTCGTTGCGGGAAATTTCAGCGCTTTCTGGCTGGGACTCGTCTTTGTCCTATTGATGTTCATTTCCTATATCGCCAGTGGCTACATTCCAAACAACCTGATGGTTTACCCTTCGATATTTGCTTTTGGACTGGTCGCATTCGGTTTTTTGGGGATGGGACCAGTCACCATTGCTGTGGATAGTTATGGTCCGGTTACCGATAATGCGCAATCCATTTATGAGCTTTCGCTGATCGAAAAAATCCCGAATATTGAACGTGAAATCGAGAAGGACTATGGTTTCAAACCTGATTTCGAGAAGGCGAAGCATTACCTGGAAGCCAACGACGGCGCTGGAAATACGTTCAAAGCCACTGCAAAGCCTGTGCTGATCGGGACCGCTGTGGTAGGAGCCTCCACCATGATCTTCTCCCTTATTCTGATTATTCAGAAAAACCTGGGTGTGCAGCCTGAACTCCTGCTAAGTATCCTTAATCCCTATACAATTATGGGCTTTCTGGCTGGGGGAAGTGTCGTTTTCTGGTTCACAGGCGCCTCCATACAAGCCGTTACGGCCGGTGCTTACAGGGCAGTCCAGTATATCAAGGACAACATTAATCTGAATTTTGATGCTGATGCCAAGGCCTCTGTAGCGACTTCCAAGGAGGTAGTACGGATCTGCACCAACTACGCACATGCAGGTATGATCAACATATTTATTGCCATCTTCTCATTCGCTTTGGCCTTTGCTTTCTTTTCCGCTCCATCTGGTTGGGCCCAGCCAGGAAGTACCGACGGGAATATGTCGGTCTCCTTTTTCGTCAGCTACCTCATCTCACTGGCCGTCTTCGGACTATTTCAGGCGATTTTTATGGCCAATGCAGGTGGATGCTGGGACAATACCAAGAAGGTCTGCGAAGTTGACCTGAATGAGAAGGGTACACCTTTGCATGACGCGACAGTGGTTGGCGATACCGTTGGCGACCCGTTTAAGGATACTTCATCTGTAGCTTTGAATCCGATCATCAAATTTACAACCCTTTTCGGACTTCTCGCGATGGAAATAGCTATCAACAAGAGTTTCAGGTCGATATCCCCCTATGTTGGCGTAGTCTTCCTGATGATTGCGCTTGTTTTTGTCTACCGCTCATTCTACCAAATGAGGATCATCAAGGAATAGGGTGATCCGTTGGGGATTTTAGAACCGCCTCGTCAATGGCTAGGGAAAGTTTTCCGGAAAAGAGCAGATTTGCCTTGACAGATTCAGGAGTGAGTATCAGATCTGAAACGCTGATTCCTGTTAAAAGACTATTGAGTTCAAAGCCATACCCAAGTTTCCGGTGGTTTAGGTAACCCTGGAGGTTGTTTTCAATCTCCCTGACGTTGCTTTTGAATGGAATGGCAATGGCCTCCGTCAAGGTCCGTTCCATTTTTCCGTTGAATAGCCATTTGGCCGATTTCATCCACACATTCCTTGTTTTCAGGTCAAATTTGAGGTTTTTTATCCTCAAAGTGGTATCGGCCGGATGAAAATAGGGAGTACCTGTCAGGTAGATCGTGCCTTTGATGCTTCCCTTTACTTTGGTTTCGACAGTAAGAAGTCCATTCGAACCATAGACCCGCAATGACTCGAATTTAAGTCGCTTATCTCCAAATGTATAGACCGAATCGCGGAGCTCTTCAAGGGTAATCCGTTCAATGGAAGGGTAGGGAATATCGGTCAACAGGTTGATACGAAAGGTATCGCTGGGACTCTCAAAAGCGTGAAGATTGGGAAGCGGAGTTACCTTACCGACAGGTGGTAGTTTGTCGAGCATGCATTCGATGTCGGCCTTTACCTTAGCCCCAAAGCGGATGTGTCCGTTGCTTCCTTTGATGGGCAGAAGGGAGATGGAGGCGGGTGTCATGGATAACCATGCATTGTAATTTCCGGGTATTTTCATCGGCTCAAACATCATTTGCCATCCATTTTCGGCATACTGTTTGAAATTCAGGCTACCAACTATTGTCTCATCAATCTTTTTGGAATAGCTGTCGAGATTGACCTTTAGCAAGATGGAGACTATCGGCGTAACCGGGATGGTTATTCCGCCGATCTTCAGCGTCGGTTTCTTAGTCCACTCATAATCGTCGGATGAGGTGATGGTTTTAATGCTCCAGTCGCTGTTGACCAATAGTTTGGTTTTGAATTTCAGGTTGATCTCTCCGGTTGCTTCAACAATATCCCCGATAGGACGATTGAAGGCTACCATGAAAACCGATTTTTTGATGGAGACGCGCAAGGGAATTTCCCAGGAGAGGAGATCGTCTTGCAGGGAGATTTTGATCAGCCCGTTTTTCCAGGCCTTGAGCATCAGGTTGTCCCCTCCGTTATCCGTGAGGCTGTTGTCGTCGTACAAGACACTGTCGGTATTGCTATTGACCAGCGACTCCAGGCGGGCTACCTCCAGATCGGCGAACAGACTTATCGCTGAGGTCTGGGGCTTTACCGGAACATAGTTGTATTTTTCGGCAGGCATCTGCGGTTCAATAGTTTTGCAACCCACCATTACAATCACGGTTAGCAGGAGAACCGTTGTATTAAAGATAAATTTTCTCAATTCGTTGTCGATTAAATTCGTGGGCGAAGTTACAAATAGTTAGACTTTCACCACGAAGGACCCTAAGGGAAACACAAAGGTCACGAAAAAAGACAAACATTTGTTTTTGGTGAAATGCTGATCCCCCTCGTTTGCAACGAGGGGTTTGTTGCTATGAGTTTTTAACTCTTACCTCAAACGCATCCTTCCTTTGGTTCGTTTTTCGGATAATTAAAGCCTCAGCTGGATTATGGCGGATATCGCTGAGTAGTGTTTGTCGTTGCAAACGACAGACCACTAACCCCTCGTTGCAAACGAGGGGGATCGTGACTCTTCGAAAAATGCGGCTATACCAAATGCGCCCATTTTAAGAATGTGGGGGAAAAATTCAACAGGGTGCTGGATGTGGTGGCGTACCAGAAGGAGATTGGGTGAAACTCACATCACTGGAGTTCCTTCGATGGCGACAGATTGCTTCTCGCAGTCGGCGGATCGCAATGAGGGTGATTGCTGTATCGTGAGAGGTGACAAGGCGACAGATTGCTTCCCGCTCGTGCCTCGCGGTCGCAATGACGGTCGTTGGTTGTTCGGTTGGATGAGGTGAGGGGTGGGTGACAATTAACAACAAATCATATTTTCTGACCCACCCCTCGCCTCATCCAACGCCCCCTATGCGGTATTCGTCATAGGAGGTACGCCGGTGCAATCTGTCGCCTTCAGTAGGATATTTGTATTGTTTTACTTGTTTTCCAATGAATGAGGAAGCATCAACAAAAATGGAATGCACTTGTCGTAATTTAGTTCGTAATAGTTTACCCCTAAATTGATGTTGTCGTAATAATCCGTTTGATGCTCCTTGTAATACTTCTCAGAGGATAACTTCCAAAAATCCTTGCCAAGCTTTTCTGCCAAAAACCATTTTTCGAGTAACCTTGCCGCGCGGCCGTTTCCATCCCTGAATGGATGTATATGGGCGAATTTGAGATGGATCAATGACGCGAAATAAAACGCTTCCGGTTTGGATAGCTCCATTTTTAGCAAAGCGCCCAAATCGACAAAAAAATCACCCATTGTCACTTTTACAAGTTCCGGTTCAATGGCAAGGTAAACCAATCCCGATTGACCAAACACACCCACTTTCTCATCGCGGTATTTCCCCTGTTTGCTTTTAATCACCAGCGTTTTGGCAAAAATCTTGTGGCATTGCAGGAAGTTCTTTTCAGTCAAAGGATTGGATTGTGCATATTCATAAGCGAGTATGAGATTCTCAATTTCCTGAATCTCCTTTTGGGGCTTAAATTTCCCATGTGAGAACTTAAAATTCATGAAGGAGTTCAAATCGATACTGTTCCCCTCTATGTTGGACGAATAAACAGCCGAAGCCTGTGTTTTGTAACCTAAATCGGTACTTTTTTCCGCAAAATCAAACAGCTCAACAAGTTTGTCGATTTGATACCCGATTAAACCCTGGTATTGATTGAGATATTTATCGTTGGTTATTCTCATTGCTCCATTTTATACCAAAGTTAACATTTTTAGCGATTTATATGGGTATCGCGCTGGCTTCCCAGGTAAGGACATTCTTTTTTTTGTTCAGTGCTTTCCCATTAAACTCATCTTGCCAGATTAGTTTCCAGGTTTTTGTGTCCCCTTCCGTTGTAATTTGGCCGGATAATGAATTGTTGTTGAGGAAGAAGAAGGCGAGAAGGAGAATGGGGAGATATGGTTTTTTCATAATGGATAATTTGTGGGTAATTGAGTGACTTAACTTCTCCTATAAAACGATAAGGTCCGACGTTCTGCGGCTACCCGCAGGTAGGGTTATTAAAGTTAATCTACTTTTGACTGGCATGATTGCACTGGTTGCAGGTATTTGCTATTAGCAGGTCGTTCTTCTTTTATTTTTTATTACTCCTGTCAAAACTTATTGGAAAGATCCACCAATTGTATACTTTCCCATGTCTGTAAATAACAGGCCATTCTGGGATTGATTTCACTATTCGAATTGCCTCCCTGTCATATAATTCATTCACACCTATTACAATCCTTACACTATCAATCATCCCAAGACCGTCAGCAGATATAGCCTGGACAAAAACCTTTCTTTTTATAGAATCAGCTTCCGGCAAATTTCCCCAATTAATATTGTTTTGAATGAGGTCTTTTAAATGAAATTGATCTTTTAAAGGTTTAGTTTTTGTATTGTCACATTTTGCAACAGAAATAATTTTCCCTTTAGAAATCCTAAAGGCTAACTCATATTCAAATGTGGATTCAGTAAATAAAACCCCCCCGCAATAAAGCATTTTCCCGTATGGAGCATAGAGTGTTGTATCTATCCAATCGGCAAGTACTAACCCTTTGTCATATTTTTCCGGAAATACAGCTTTAAGGTCTGCCGTTGTATTTTCGTCGTTTATCGACTGAAGGTAGAAGTGATCGTCTTGAACAATCCAAATACAGTTGTAGGGTGCTGCGTCAAACATCCTGATTACTTTGTCATTTGCGTTTTCACCAAAAATAGGCGTAATCTTCCATTCTTTGAATCTTGAATTAAATTGCAGAGGGTACTCATATAGGTCATAAGTAACGCCTTTGTATATAATCTTATCAGCCTTGGAAGTGGTGTACAGACCAAACAATAAAAACATGATTAGTAAAAGAGTACCTATTCTCATTTTGTGTCGTTTTTTGAATGCTTGCTAACGTGTTTAACCTTACCTTAGGTGTTGCTATTTTTCAAATAAATACAAGCCGTGTTAATATGCTGTAATCTGAAAAATAGACTTATGGCTTCTCATTTCAATTTTAGGTTTTTGAGTCAGGTCTTTTCCCCAGATCAGTTTCGCTCGGTCGCTGTTTAACAAAACTAAGTAATAATTAATTGGAAATCAAAATTTTCCGATATTTTTTTGGCGATAGGCATTAATTTATTACCCTTTGCATTCTTCCAATAAGTTGCTAATTTGTAGAGCCGTCTGGCTGGACGGCTTCTTCATTATCGCCCTGCAAGCTTGTACAGCCGCCCGGCCGGGCGGCCCTTCACGGGAGTAGCATGAATTTTGATGAGGCGTCTTGCCTGCTATAAGATTGCTGCGTGAAATGCAGAGGATTGCCTTTCCCTGCAAGCATTTCATATTGTGGCAACAATTTGGAAGGGATTCCCGGCCAGGGCGCTAAAAAGATCGCAGATGGAATAATGAAGAGCCGCCCGCAATGCGAGCCATGAAGATTGCAGCTGCGATGTTGAGGAGCCGCCCGGCCGGGCGGCTGTACAGAGATTATCCCATCAAATTACTATTCCCGCACCATGGGGACAAATTGTACGGACAAAGTCGCCGTTTTTCGTATTTTGCCACCTCTTTTTTCCAGTAAATAGAGAACCTGGTTGAAAGGCTTCCCAACGGGTATGATCATTTTTCCACCTTCTGAAAGTTGCTGAACCAACGATTGGGGTATGTTGGTCGGCGCACAAGTCACGATGATGGCATCAAATGGGGCATACTCCTTCCACCCCTGGTAGCCATCGCCAATTTTAACTTTGATGTTGGAATAGCCCTCCTCTGCAAATACTTTTTTTGACTGCTCCCCCAAAGCGCCAATAATTTCAATGGTATAAACCTCTTTGTAAAGCAGCGAAAGAATGGCAGCCTGATACCCGGAACCAGTGCCAATTTCCAAAACTTTTTTGGTGGGTTCTGGATTTAGTATTTCTGTCATGTAAGCCACAATATAAGGTTGCGATATGGTCTGATTATGTCCAATTGGCAATGGCCTGTCATCATAAGAGAAGCTTTTGTATTCATCGGGAACAAATTTATGTCGTTGAACGTCCATCAAGGCACCCAAAACCCTCGGGTTATGAATGCCTCTCTCTTTGATTTGTTGTTCAACCATTGTTTTCCGCTGGAGAAAATATTTGTCTTTTTTAAAATCCTGTCCATTCAAACAATTGACGGTAATACAAACAAGGATCAGACCTAACGCGGCAAGTTTTTGCTGGGTGTTCATATCAAATTGATTTGTTCCTTTTGCGGTAAACAAATTTAATCAATAATTACTTAGAAAGTCATACTTCCCTAAACTTGTCAGCTTGATAATTGGAATAAAGGATTATCCGCTGACAGACAGATTCCTATCATCAGTCAACATTCATCTTTGGGACCAGCCTGACAACTAGGGTTTCAACAACAGCAATTCCAAATTTGGAGGTGCTATGGAATGGGTCGGAAAATATTTCTTCCAGACCCGGCAAAAAAGACAATTGAAAGGTATCTCGGTCGACCTCGGGCTCATCTATAAAACAGCAGGTTTTCTTCCTGAAGAGGTTAAATTGCAGAAACATTTTGGATAAGGATGGGAACCAGTTTCGCCTTGGACAAATAATAAATTGTTGGTAATTAATTGCAAGAATGATTCGCCTCCCCGAAACATTTTTGTACTAAATTCAGTTATATATATAAATGTTTTCATGCGGTACTGGACTGAACTTAGCTGATATTGTCAGCATTAACCTAAACGTATGGGCCATTTTCATAAGCTCATCTTGATTGAATCCCATTTTTTGAATGAAGGACTATTCTACCAAGCGTCAAAATATTTTTCCGGGCAAGACTATTAGAAAGGAATGGAAGGCCTTTTTAATTTTATTGGTTGGGCTGCTTTTAACTTACAGGGCCACCACCGTTACCTATTGGGAGGTTGATTTGCAGGCAAAAACCGAATTTGAAGATGTTTGCGATGAAATAAAGATGAAGATCTCGGCCCGGATGCAAGCCCACCAGCTTTATCTGCGTGCAGCCGCTGCATTTGTTGAATCTTCAGATTCAGTGACGCGTCTTGACTGGAAATTGTTTAACCTGCATGCAAATATTAACAAGGAATTGCCAGGTATTCAGTTGGTTGGTTATATAAAATTAGTTCCGGGCAATCAACTTCTGCAACATATTCAAAATATCAGAAAAGAAGGATTCCCCGAATATTCAGTTAAGCCCTCAGGGGAAAGGCCTTTTTATACTCCGGTTATTTATGTCGAACCATTTATTGGTAGGGATCCGGATGCATTCGGTCACGACATGTATTCAGTGGAGGTTATAAGAAAAGCAATGGATATGGCGCGTGATTCCAATGTTGCAACCCTGTCGGGTAAAGTGGATTTGAAGTGGGGAAAAGATCAGGGTATCCAGGCGGGTACGCTGATGTTCGTTCCATTTTATCGGAAGGGAGCACAAATCAACACTGTTGAAGCGCGCCGTTCTGCAATAAAAGGATGGGTTTATAGCCCTTACGGAATGAATGATATCATGGAGGGTATTTTGGGACGCTGGGACTTTACTGAAGAAAACCGAATTCATCTTCAAATTTTTGATGACAGTATTTCGACTAAATCAATGTTGTACGACAGTCAGTTAAAAGATAAGGTCAGCCACAAAAAAGAGCCCTCCCGCATCGTTACACTCCCCGTTGAATATAGTGGCAAAAAATGGATTTTGAAGTTTACACGTGACGAAATCCTGATTACATTCTATCAGAACAAGATATTGAGGGTATTTTTCGCTTGTTTGATCATTAGTGTTTTGTTGTTCTTCTTGACCAGGTCATTGATAAAGATCCAGCACAAAGCCCGGAAAATAGCAGACCAATTGACAAAGAACCTAAAAGAGAGCGAAGAACAGCTCCGTTTTGCGCATGAGTATACAGCTGTAGGTATGTGCAGGGTCGGTTTGGAGGGAAGATTTCAATGGATAAATAATGCATTTACCAAGATCATGGGTTATACTGCTGATGAGATACTGAACGAGGAATCCGCGAAAATAACCTTTCCTGAAGATCTGAATATTGAAGTTGTTGAATTGAAAAAGATCCTTTCAGGTGAAGGGACCAGCGCAAATTTTGAAAAAAGGTTTCTCCATAAAACAGGCAAAATCGTATGGGCGTCGATTGTGTCGACTTTAATAAAAAGCAGCGGCAACGCTCCATTTTTTATCACCCAGATCACGGATATAACCGACAAGAAAATAGCAGAAAATGAGTTGCGGAAACTTTCATTAGCGGTAGAGCAAAGTCCGGAGACGATCATCATCACCGATACAATAGGAAATATTGAGTATGCAAACCCCAAAACGGTTGAAATTACCGGTTATACTTTTGAGGAGCTTAAGGGCAAGAATCCGAGTGTTTTTAAATCAGGTGAAACATCCTCATCTGACTACAAGGAACTTTGGGAGACAATCAAATCGGGGAAGCAGTGGTCCGGGATTTTCCACAACAGGAAGAAGGACGGGTCATTGTACTGGGAATTGGCAAGGATTGCCCCAATTGTAGATACGAACGGGAAGATCACCAATTATTTGGCCATCAAGGAGGATATTACAGAGAAAAAGAGAATCAATGATGACTTGATCGCCAGTGAGGCAGAATTGAAAGAGGCAAATGCCACGAAAGACAAACTGTTTTCGATCATTGCCCACGATCTGAGGGGACCCATCGGAAGTTTCCAGCCCATTCTTGAGTTGTTGACAAATGAGGCCAATTTGGATGAGGCCGACCGGAATGCCCTAATGGATGGCTTGTTGAAAGCGTCAAAAACAACCTTTAGTTTGTTGGAGAATTTGTTGAATTGGGCCAGGAGCCAGTCGAACGGAATAATTCTATCCCCCAATCACATTAAAATCAGTGAAATAATCAATAAAAATGTTGATCTGCTTGCGGCGGCTGCCAGTCAAAAAGCAATCAGGATAGAGGTTCAAGCGGATGATACGCTGACTGCTTTTGCCGATGTGGATTCAATTAATCTGGTGATCCGAAATCTGTTGTCCAATGCCATTAAATTCACACCCAATCAAGGTGCCATCTCCATTTCTGCCAAGGATTCGGGCAGGCAGATTGAGGTTGCCGTCGAAGATAATGGAGTTGGGATAAAAAAGGAAGTTGCAGATCATCTCTTTAGTTTGAACTCAGGCATAGTCTCACCCGGAACAAACCAAGAAAAAGGATCCGGTTTGGGTTTGGTTTTGTGCAAGGATTTTGTTGAAAAAAATGGTGGTGTAATTCGTGTTGAAAGTATCCTGGGAGAAGGTAGCAGGTTCACCTTTACCGTGCCAAAAGGATAAAAATCAGATTTACAACTTCCGGCGATAACCGACAGTCTCCATGGGTTTGGTCTCGTCACTGAGGATTTTGTAAAGGAACGGATCTTTTAAAATATCGGTGAACAGACAGCGTTTCCCATCGATCATTACCTGGTTGTTGATCAGTCTGATCCCATGACTGTAGTCTACGTACCAATAGATATGCCCGCTGTAGACAGGTTGAATCGGTTTGCCATCGGGTTTGTGCCAGCCATAAAGGACAACTTTTCCGGGCTGAGTGGCATTCCGGGTGGTCAATACAATGTCCTTTTTGATTCCTGCAACCAGTTGTCCGGGTTTTCCACCCGACTCCCTGAACTGTTTCTCAATTTGGGAATTGTGTTCTTCGAATTTGGTAACCAGCTCATTGGCATTTCCTACCGGGATATAGTTGAACGGTGTAAGTTTGATCTCTGCCTGCTGATAAATATGATCGCTCAATTTGGCAGTAATCATTGAGCCTCCGAACTGGTAGGCGAGATTTTGGGCGGTATAGGGATTCATCGGAATCCGGCAATAATCCTGGTTGCTGCCGATGGCCAGGTAATCGGGCATCGCTTCGTAGACAACCCGATGGATAGTACCGGCAGAATCGGCAAATTTTCCGGTCAGGGTTACCGTATTCCTAAGAAAATCAGGCACGTTGCCGGATGATATGGCATGGAATATCTCCTCCTCCCTCTCTTCCGGCGGCAAGGATGCAATCCGTTTCATGAATGATGATCCAGTTTCGTCATCCGGCTTTCTGGGAGGAATGTTCAGCCTTCGGATTGGCAAAAGGAGTGAATCTCCGATGTATTTCGAATAGGTCCGTTCACCGAAATAGGAATATCCTCTTTTCCCGTATCTGGTACCACTGACCATGCTGTGGATAAAGCCATTGCGTTCGACCTGGGTAGTGTGGTAGATCTTGTTGTTCGGATTGGTTTTCAGGATGATCTCCACCCTTCTTTTCAAAGCGCTGTTCCAGATGATCGAGTCATCCTCTTCTTTTTTGAAAGTGAATGATTGAGCCAGAAATTTTTTCATCAGTTTGCTTCGGTACCAGGTACCACCGGTGGGAGAAACCAGTTGCTTCCCGTTGTACACCACGATACTATCGTTGTAGGCAAGCACAGACAGGCAGTTGTGCCTTCCGGATTTCAACCAGGTAAGGATTTTGGACCCGTGGAGCGAATCAACGTAACCGTAGTTGCTGTCGAGAAATGCGATTCTGACCACATCAGATGGAATGGTTTCAACCGCATCCAGGTAACTGAAAACAAATCTTCCGCCTCCACTGTGTCCATTCAGCACCACCTGGGGATGCCAGGGCGCAAAGATTGCTTTGATGTTGTCTACCATCCGTTTCACCGTTTGTACAGAATCATTGGTTTTTGCGACCCAGGCTGGCCAGCTTTTCTGGCAGGCTTCGAGGTAAACAGTTACGATGGTCTGTTTTTTCTGGAGCTCTCTTAAAAATCTTGTCTGCGCACCAATGTGCTGAATATTGTAATGCCAGTCGTCTCCCACTTCGAGTGTTTTGCCAAAAGTCTGTTCGATGTTGTTTCCATTTGGAAGGGCATAAAAAACCAGCAGCACCCTTGCGTTTTGGCCAAAACCTTTCAGGGGGGCATTGATCAGGATACGCGTTGAGGGAGGCGAGTTTTCAATCAGCATCTGCTGTTCACCAAAAGTTCCGGTAGCCTTGAAGCCTGGCAGCGTCTGCGCCTGAAGGCCCAGGCAATTCAGCATCAATAAAAACAGGATCAGCTTCTTCTTCATCTCGGTACCGGGATTATTTTGGTTGCTGGAATGAATGATTTTCGCAGTCAAAACCTATCTATTTAACAACCCACCAAGATACAAAATTGCCAAACGTCAATTTTCACCGTTGAACAAGAATTTGTTTAATTTTAGACAAACACCTTTACCATCTTTAACACTAATACCAGGTACTTATGAAACGTGATCATTTATTAGGGCTCTTTGCCCAAAGCTTCAGGGAGAATTGGGGAAGCCCTGCCTTTTCAGATTTTCAGGGATCAACGACTACTTATGGCGAAGCTGCGCAGATGATCAGGCAGATTCATTGCTATTTCCGGGAGGCGGGCATTCGGCAAGGAGATAAGATCGCCATTCTCGGAAGGAACTCTTCGAACTGGGGTATCTCTTTTCTGGCAGTTTCCGGGTACGGAGCCGTTACAGTTCCCATCCTTCCGGATTTTAATACCGAAGATATCCATCATATTTTGCTCCATTCCGAATCCCGGTTCCTGTTTGCTGCTGATACCCTCTTTGACAAACTCGACAGCCCAAAAATGACGGGGATCAGTGGAGTGGTCAGCCTGACAGACTTCTCTGCTCTTTCTTTTACTTCACCTGGGGGTAAAGATCGCTGGTCAAAATGCTTTACCGTTGAGTACGCTGGTCTATCTTCACCTGAAAATTTTGAACTGGCAGATTTTGAAGGAGATGACCTGAGTGTGCTTTCTTATACCAGCGGAACTTCTGGGTTTAGTAAGGGAGTGATGATTCCGGCAAGGAGTTTACTGTCAAACATCATCTACGCACAAGAGCACATGCCATTAAAATCGGGCGACAAGATTGTCTCCTTCCTTCCGATGGCCCATGTTTTCGGATTGTTGTTCGAATTTCTCTTCCCCGTTTCGGTGGGCTGCCACGTCAATTTCCTGACGAAACCTCCAACTCCACAGTTGATTATCAAGGCATTCCAGGATGTGAAACCGCGGTTGATCCTCTCCGTTCCGCTTGTGATCGAAAAAATATACCGGAAGCGCATCCTGCCGGCACTCGAAAAGCCGGCAATAAAATTTCTGCTCAAAGTACCCGGGATTAAGCTTTTATTGTATAAAAAGGTACGCGCTTCTTTGGTTGAAACCTTTGGTGGTAATTTCCACGAAATCGTGATTGGCGGGGCGCCGCTGAACAAAGAGGTGGAGACCTTCTTCCGAAAAATAAAATTTCCGTTTACAATAGGTTATGGGATGACAGAGTGTGGCCCATTGATCTCTTACGAACCATGGGACCGTTTCAGATCCACCTCGGCAGGAAGGCTGGTCGACAGGATGGAGGTGCGCATCGACTCCTCTGATCCGTTCAACGAAGTGGGCGAGATTCTCGTGAGAGGTACCAATGTGATGATGGGTTATTACAAGAACGAAAAAGCCACCGAAGATGCCATTGATGCAGAGGGTTGGCTGCACACAGGAGACCTCGGGATCATTGACAAGGAGGATTTTATCTATATCCGCGGACGGTGCAAGAACATGTTGCTTGGCCCATCGGGGCAGAATATCTATCCGGAAGAGATGGAGGCCAAACTTTGCAATTATCCGTATGTGCAGGAATGTGTGATAACCGAACGGGAAGGGAGAATGGTGGCCTTTGTCTACCCGGATCCTGAACGGATCGAAGCCGAAAAGCCCGATGAAAACCAAATGAAAGGGATCATGGCCGAAAATTGCAGACAGGTAAACAAGGAACTTCCCAAATACGCCCAACTTAGCACCATTATCCTGGTAGACAAAGAGTTTGAGAAGACGCCAAAGCGGAATATCAAACGGTATTTGTACACCTAACGGTAAAATATTAAATATCTTATAATGACGTTTATGTACATATTATGATATATAAACAAATATATACGATTATAATTTATTCTGATTACAAAATTTTATATTTGTCTGAACGAAAAACAAAACAGTATGGAAAAAAAGATGGGAAATCCTGCGGTTGTCGGCCTTGCAGGTTTTGGTTTGACGACTATTTTACTTCAGTTCCATAACATTGGGCTTATGGGGCTAGGTCCTGTTGTTGCAATGGGCTTTATCTTTGGCGGATTGGCTCAACTAATTGCCGGTTTTCAGGAACAGAAAACGGGAAATAACTTTGGATATAGTGCTTTTGTTGCATACGGCAGTTTCTGGATTGGTTTGGGAATAATCTGGATATTAAATTTCTATAAGATTTATGAATCGAGCACAACGGATGTCGGGTACTATCTTGTTGCCTGGACACTTTACACCGCTATCTTGTCCGTCGCCTCCTTACGCATACATAAAGCCATGGCAGTTACCTTGTTAACGTTGTTGCTAGGCTTTATCCTTTTGGATTTTGGACATTTTGTCGATCCGGTATGGAATAAAGTGGCCGGATATGAGCTTTTCGTTTGTGCCTTTTCGGCCTGGTATATGATGGCCGCAATCATCATCAACGATGTTGCCGGGAAAACTGTCCTCCCTTTTGGAACGGCACTGGTTAAGTAGTCACTCAGTATCTAACATCTATAAAAATATTTTTTTCTCCGGTCTTTTTGACGAGCCACTTTTCTGCTTGGTTCTCTTTCGATATCCATCCATCACTGGTAGGAACAAGCGAGGTATTGTGCAGAAAAGTCTCCAAGTCACCCGGGGAGTCAAAAGTGACGATTGCCTGACGGGAATCTTTGCCATCTGATTTGGTTTGCCTGGTCCACAACTTGAAATTCTTCAAACCTTCAAAAAAGCCGCTCCAGTCAGGTATTCCTTTTTGCAAACCAAGTTCGCCCTGTATGAATTTGAGATTACCGGTAAGATGGTTGGTGGATGTCCCGAACTGTTGAGGCAAAGTGAGCCCCTCTTCGGATGGCAGGATCCCCTTCAGCTTCCTGGCAAGGAGAACTGAAGCGCTCTGGGCAGTGGGTGTTCCGGTGGTGTTGACAACTGAGACGTAATGATGTCCGGCAAACAGCTGGATTTGGTATGGATTTTCGCAATCTGTCATTCCATGCTGATCGGCAGCTTGACACCGGAAAGTGTTGATGGAATAGGTGCCAAAAGCACCCTCGCAGGATTTCATCCGGTAATATTCGACTGTAAACTTTTCATTTTGGAAATTTACTTCCTGAACCACCAGCCGGTCGAAGCCATATTCGAAATAGAGCGTAGAACCCCCATCGATATAGCCATACAGGGAGGTGCCATCGTAGATGCTCTCATTATTGATTTTTAGTCCCGGCAGCTGATCATTTGTCAATACTTGCGAAAATGCCGCATGTGGATAACTTATCGAAAGCGTCATCAACAAAATAAAATTCAGAAAATTCATCATCAGGCAAGATCTATTGTTTTCAGGATAATGCGCTTGTTGTCGCCGATTCCGAGGCCGAGCTCTTCGGCGCGTTTCAGAAATTGGGAAGCCACGGGGCTCTCTTCCTTTTGCAGTTTCATTTCGATCCGCTTTTGGGTGACGATGTTCAGTCCGACCCTGTCGACGGCTACGGGATCCGTACCAACGAGCAGCAGGTTGTACTGGCAGATAAACTGCGGATTGGCTGCGGGACCACCATTGTAGCAACCGATCAGTCCGTCGACGATGTTCAGCACCACCTTGTCGCGCAGGGGAGGAAAAGCACACACTTCGGCTACGGAATCATGCCAGAGTTTTTCGTGCAATCGCCCGGTGTTTGAAATTGCCCCGTAAGCCAGGTTCTTCAGGCAGAGCGTGACGGATCCACCGGCATTTTTGAGGATGGGAAGGTTGATGATTTTTGTTACCTGTTTCGTGCAGCTCCATTTCGCGGCGGTCCCAGATCACAATATTTTTTCGCGGAATCCCGGCAATTTCGAGTTGCGCGATAACGGCTTTTACAAGTTCATGACTGGTGGTCAGCAATTTCCCGGCAACGGGATTGACTTTAAGTCCGACGATGTCATCCGGTGAAACGAACTTCCGCCAGGCTTTTTTGACCGATTTCTTCCCGGTCAGGTTGAGCATTGCAGCCGTCAGCATTTGATCCACTGCATTTTGCTGAACTATTTTATCTTTGATGCATCCGGCATGGTTTACTTGCGTGACGGCTCCGGGAAAGAGTCCGGGCATTGAATTCGAATTCCGCGGGAATTTCAGCGCATCCTGGATATTTGTTGCAGGTTTTACCAACGGCAGGTTTTCGGCGGCCTCTACAGGAGCTGATGCAACAATTGGTGAAAGGACAAACCCGGCCCCGCCGGCAGTTAATAACCTGAAAAAGTTGCGACGACCGGACGACTTATTTTCATTTTTTTCGCTCATGGCTATTTAATTTTCAAGTGTCTATACGATTTCGAAGAATCAAAAAGAGGATGTAGGATTGTTCGGAAAATTTCAAACTGTTTGAGGTATTTAAAAACGACCATTATTTGGTTATCCTGTCCGTTTAACTTCCTTTCAATACTATCCAGGCGAAGCAGAACATCTTTGTTAAGCATCATCATTTCACGTATACGTACGTAAATACGCATAATCTGAATGTTTACATTGATTGCTTTGTATGAGGTCAAAACGCTTGACAGCATTAAAACGCCGTGTTCCGTAAATGCAAAAGGCTTATATTTCGAGTGTTCGCCACGGGCCAATTGTCCATGTTGGACTTTGATCTTCTGATATTCTTCTGTAGTCAATTCAAACATGAAATCTTCAGGGAATCGCTCATAGTTGCGTCTCACTTGCTCTTTAAGCCGCCTGGTTGCCACCTCGTAAAGTTCAGCTAAATCACTGTCTAACATTACTTTTTGGCCTCTAATGAAGTATATTTTATTCAATAAAACTTCATCAGGGATTGCTAATGTATTGGTCTGAGTCTCCTTTCCCATAAAGTTTAAGATGTATTAAATCAACATTTTCTTTAAGGTCGCAAATTGCGACCTTAAAGATTTTTATTCAATAGGGTCGTTATTCTTGGTGCCTTGCGTGCTTTACAGATTGTTAGACAATATGACCCTATTGAAGCTAAGTTCCATCCTCTTAAACATGCCGGTTCAATTCTGTATTTGTGGTTAAATAAGGTCATCAATAAATTTACCCAATTCCATGATCAAAAACGAATTTTCCCCTACAAATCTTCATTTAGAATTGTCCGGCTTGATTGCTCTCTCAATTGAATTCCACCTTCCTGAAAGTTATTAATTTTGAATATCTTTCCATCACAACCAATTGACAATGAAAAAACAATTTAGAATTGCGTTATTGTTCAGTTTGATCCTTCTCCTGATCGGATTTCAAACCTTGGCAAAGAGCCCACGTAAGCCCATCCGTCTGGCAGTAGCCGGAATGACCCATGGCCATATTCCCCTCATTCTGGGTAGGGCCGACAAAGGGGATTTTGAACTGGTAGGGGTTTATGAACCGAATCAGGAATTGGTTCATAAATTGGCACAGCGGTACAATTTTCCTGAAAGTCTGTCGTACAAAAATCTGGGGGAGATGCTCGACAAGGTAAAACCCGATGCGGTGGTGGCATTTGGCTCCAATTTTGATCATCTTGCGGTTGTGGAGGCATGTGCGCCCAGGGGGATTCACGTGATGGTGGAAAAACCGTTGGCAGTGAACATGAAGCATGCCGAACGGATGGCCGGGCTGGCACGGAAGTACAAGATCCATCTGCTAACCGATTATGAGACTTCGTGGTATCCCTCTTCAGCCCAATCCTTCAAAATGGTCAATGAGGGGAAATTTGTCGGCACACTTAGAAAAGTGGTGATACACGACGGGCACCAGGGCCCGAAGGAGATTGGGTGTGATCCTGTTTTCCTGGAGTGGCTTACCGACCCCATCTTAAACGGTGGGGGGGCCATCGTCGATTTCGGTTGTTATGGCGCCAACCTGATGACTGCCCTGACAATGGGAGAAAAGCCGGTTTCCGTTACCGCTGTCATCCGCCGTTTCAAACCGGATGTTTACCCAAAGGTGGATGATGAAGCAACCATCGTTGTCTCGTACCCTGGATCGCAGTGCATCATCCAGGCTTCCTGGAACTGGCCGTTTAGCAGGAAAGATATGGAAATTTATGGTGACAAGGGCTATATTGTGGCAGTGAACGGAAAGGAGATGCGCATCAGGGGCAAAGATATGGCAGAAGAAAAGTCATTAACTGTTAGTGGGTCGGATGTAGCTGTCTACGAGGATCCATTCTGCTATTTTGCAGATGTCATCCGGGGCAAAATCACTGAGCCTGAATATGGTACCTACTCACTCGAAAACAACTTGCTAGTAGTAAAAATTTTAGATGCAGCCCGTGCATCTGCAAAGAGCGGCAAGCGTGTTTCGATAAAATGATTTTATTTAAGGACTTTCAGAATAATCTCATCCAGCGTTCGTTTTGGTACATGGTGGACCCGGTTTTCGTCGCGCCAGTATTTAATTTCGCCATCTTTTATTTCATCCAGTACAACAACCTCTTTCGGCTTACCAAGCGCAAGTACCTGGATGATTTCATATTGATCGGTAATGTTCAATAGTCCACCAAGCTTCTTTTTGTTGATTGACCTGATGATGCACCCTCCAAAACCGGCCTCCACGGCGCCAAGTAAGATGCTTTGGGATGCGATTCCGTCATCGCACATTAAATTGTCCGAAATTTTGGTGTCGAGCATCAGGATTATATAAGCCGTTGGTCGTTCGCCCTCCTCCGGTCCGGGCCAATCCTTCAGATAACCTGCCCAGGCCAACTGATCAAAGATTTGTGCATTGGAGGCTTCCGATGTACTTAGTATATATTTTATACACTGTGCATTGCGTGCGGAGGCTGAATTGCGTGCCAAGTCGACCCATTCGCGTAACATGGTGTCCGTTATTCTTTCGGATTGAAAGAACCGTCTGTAACTGCGGTTTTTGAGTATAAGATCTTTTAACATAGGAAAGTGAACTAAAGTGACTAAAGTGACTAAAGTGAACTAAAGTACTTCGGGTGGGCTAGATTAGTGCGAATATTAGGAGTCCCAACTTTAGGCACTTTAGTTCACTTTAGTCACTTTAGTCACTTGTATTATAATAAGTCTTGACAATCTCTTCCAGAACCCAACTGGTGCGTGCAGTGGAATATCCGGTACTAACGCATTTCCCTTCGCTGCGTAATTCCTGAACGACTTGTTGAAAGAGGAAACGGGATATATTTTCGGGATTCTGAAACCAAAAGTTTTCAATCCCTCTGAGGACCGTCCCTGCGCATTACGGCTACCAGCCTGGAATGATCTGTTTTGCTTAAAGCCGGACCGCTCTTAAACTCGGTCACATTACCGCAACCGATGATTCCCCAATCTATTTTCTGCATGGATAATTTGTGCAATACAACTATTTTTTGAAATACTTTTGAATCAACTCAACCAACACGGTAATATCTACAGGTTTTGAGATGTAGTCGTTGCAACCTGATTCAATGGCCCTTTTCCTGTCGCCTTCCGTTCCGAAGGCTGTTTGCGCGATAATCACCACTTTTTGGTTAAACTGACGAATTTGGCGGGTTGCATCGTAGCCATCTAGTTCGGGCATTTTAATGTCCATTAGAATAAGATCGATGTCGGGATTTGTCCGGCAAATTTCTACCGCCTCCGCACCTGTTGAGGCCACCAAAGTACGGTTACTAAAAGTATTGGCGACAATTCTCATCAACATTTCAGAATTCTCATTGTCTTCAGCGATCAATATCTTTAGATTCTCTATCTTATCTTTCTCATGATCTGCAAGAGCGATTTCATTTGAGACTGTTTTGGCCGGAATGGTAAAGTAGAATGAAGTACCTTCACCTTCAACACTTTCAACCCATATTTCCCCACTGTGCCTGTCTACAAATTCCTTGCAAAGAAGCAGACCCAATCCGGTACTTTGTTCACCATCAGTGCCCGGACGACTGTTGTTTACGTTCAGCCGGAAAAGATTTGCAGTCATGGTACTGTTCATGCCAATACCCGTATCTTTTACAACAATGACGGAGGTATTATTTTCCGTGGAATTAGAAGAGACAGTCACATTGCCACCTTTTGGAGTAAACTTAATCGCATTTGAAATAAGGTTACGGACAATCGATTGGAGCATATTGGAATCGGCACACACATGCTGATTTTCAGATAATTGCATAGTAATCTGGATCGCTTTTTTTTGAATAGCATCTTCCAATGTCTTGATAGAATCAGAGACCAATTCCTGCAAATTTATTTGTACCGGATCAAATACAATTTGCCCTTGTTGCATTCGGGCCCAAACAAGTAAATTCTCGAGCAGATTAAAGAGATTTCTTGATGAATTGTACAAGTCGCGGTTCATCTCCTTTTGTTCGGCAGGTGTAATTTCGAAGGAGTCATCAGCCAACAGTTCGGTCAATGACATGAAACCTCCCAGTGGACCGCGAAGGTCGTGCGCAATAATGGAGAAAAATTTGTCTTTGGTAGCTACCAGTTCCTGAAGCTTTTTGCTTTGTTCCTGAAGAGTCATGCTTTGCTGGTAAAGCTTAAGATGCGTTTTTACCCTCGCGATGACCTCTTCCGCTTTAAAAGGTTTGGTAATAAAATCGACCCCACCAGCCTTTAGTGCATTGACAATATCGTTGGTGTCGTTCAAAGCGCTAATAAAAATGACCGGAATGTCAGCTAGTTTTTGGTCTTCTTTTAACCGTTTGCAAACTTCAAATCCATCCATATCAGGCATCATGACATCCAGCAGAATCAGATCCGGTTTCTCCTTTTCAGCAGCCTGTAAGGCCAAAGTTCCGTTGGGGACAGGCCGAACTTTATAGCCCTCTTTTTTAAGGATAAATCCTAAAATTTTCAGGTTGGCGGCCACATCATCTACAATAAGAATGTTGCCAATATCTTCGGTCAACAGATTTTCTTCGATCATCCCATTTTCTCCTTTATATGTAAAATCCCCTGCAACTGATCGTAATCGTAATCTGTGGCCAGATTCAGGAGGAGCTTTGAAAGTTCCGAATTGTCAGCTTCCATGGTATTGATTAGTTGGACCAAAAGATCCAAATCGGCTACATCAAGGGCATTCTGCATTTTCAACAACATACTATTTGGAATTTTTTTAATAGCCAAAGCAATGGCCTCAGTGTCATGGCTATAGTTGGTTCTTTCAGTTTCAATTACATTTTCATAAATGTAGTTAATCCCTAATATCTTCCCAATTGTGTTAAACAGATCGTTTTCCCTAAAGGGTTTGCGGATATAACCCTGCATACCCAACTCCTGTATTTTCTTCAACTCGTCTTCAAAAGTACTGGCTGTCAGTGCAACTATTGGGGTTTTCTGACCTTTTTCCGTAGCTTTGATCCGCCGGGTAGCCTCGTAGCCATCCATAACAGGCATGCGCATGTCCATCAAAATTAGATGAGGACTCCACGATTCAAATTTTTCAATGGCTTCTTCACCATTAACAGCTTCCTCAGTTTCAAATCCAACCAATTTGAGCAGATTCGAAGCAACTTTCAGGTTATCGTTTCTGTCGTCAACGACCAAAATCCGATAAGTTGTATTGCTGCTTTCGATACCGATTACTCCTTTCCGTTCACTTTTTTCAATTGCATCCGCGTTTCCATCCTTTATCTCAACTTGGAAAGTAAAAATTGATCCCCTTCCAACTTCACTGTTTACGGTAATATCCCCGCCCATCAATAGGGCCAGTTCGCGGCTTAAAGCAAGCCCAAGCCCAGTGCCGCTTCCTTTATTGATGCCTGAACTCGTTTGCTCAAAGTGTTTAAAGAGTTTGTCCATCTCCTCCATGGGGATACCTGGTCCGGAATCCTGAACTTCGACTACCAGCATTTTTTTAATGACCCCAATAGAGTCGACGCGTGCACGAACGGCGATGCCTCCTTCCTCTGTGAATTTAAGCGCATTTCCGATAAGGTTGACAAAAATCTGACGTAACTTAGCTTCATCTACAAAGATATATTGCGGCAGATCGTCATCTTTATCAAATAGAAATTGCAGGTTTTTGGATTGAGTGCGCTCAGTAAATATCATTTGAATATCATCCAATAACGCAAAAAGATCCATATCTGCTGGATTTAAAACGACCCGGCCCGCTTCAATCTTCGACAATTCAAGGATGTCGTTGATAAGCGACAAAAGATGCTCGCCAGCGTGGATAATGGAGACATTGTACTCCTTTTGCGAGTCAGACAACATCTTGTCGCGGTTTATTAATTGTGAAAAGCCAATGATGGCATTCAGCGGAGTTCGAATCTCGTGCGACATATTGGCCAGGAATATGCTCTTGAATTTGTTGGCCATCTCGGCTTCTTGCTTAGCTTTGACGAGCGCCTGTTCTATTTTCTTTTGATCGGTAATATCCCGAAGTACCCCAACAGCATGCCATTTGTTATTAATTTGGATGGCTGAAAGGGAAAACTGCACAATAATTTCGGTTCCGTCTTTTCTCAGAGCCTCTAGATCCATTGTTTTACCAACAGTAGCCCCTTGTCCCATTTGTTGAAAGATAGGGAATGCGCTGAAATGAGCCGCGTTATAACTAGAGGGAACAATGAGGTGATGCAAATTCACACCCATTGCTTCCGATCTGTTGTATCCAAATATGCGCTCTGCGGCTGGGTTCCAATAGGAAATCAGACCCTCAGAATCAATCATTATAATGGCATCATAGGCTGAATCCGTAATAGAGCGCATGATGTTTTCACTTTCACGAAGGGCTTCTTCAGCCAGTCTGCGATTGGTGATATCACGCCCTATGCCTATGAGACCAGTAACATTTCCATTCTTATCTTTAAGCGGAATTTTGGAGGTAAGTTGCCATTGCTTTTGTCCATTCTTAAGTACCACGTATTCCTCTTTGTTTAGTAATGGCTGGCCCGACCGCAAGACCAATTGATCGTCTGCATAGAATCCTTCTGCAAGTTCTTTCGGATGAAGATCGAAATCAGTCTTCCCCAAAATTTCTGCTTCTGATTTTACTTTACAGTGATGCATATCGGTCCGGTTAGAAAGTGTTTTACGCAAGGCCATGTCCTTGCTATAAATCGAGTCGGGAATATTATCAATCACTGTACGCAATAGTAACCTTTCATTTCGAAGTTCTTCCTCCACCTTTTTACGCTCAACAGATATTGCTATTTTGGTACCAACTGAATTTAAGAATTGAATGTCTTCTGTTGAATAGATATTCTCTTTTTCATAGTGTTGAAGGACCAAAACCCCAATTGTTTTAGAGGGCGTCTTCAGGGGAACACCGATCCATGACGGGGACGGGGAACCTATTAATTCTATTTCGTTTTGTCCCTCGAGTATTTGGGAGACCTCAGGCGTAAGGAGTAAGGGTTTTCCGGTTCGGAATACGTAGGAGGTAACACTCCTTTTCAAGGCCTGCGGATCGGGTTTAGGATCCAACTGATCAATATAGTAAGGGAAATTAAAAAGTCCGGTATGCTCATCGTAGATGGCTACAAAACAATTTTCGGCATAAAGGACTTTCTTTAGTGATAGGTGAATTGAAAGAAATAATTCATTCAGGTTGTCCGTCTCCGAAATACCCTGTGTCATCTCAATAATAGCCTGACGTTCCAGCTCCAATTTCTTTTGTTCGGTTTTTTCAGAAGTGACCCCAATTAGCGCCAAAGGTCTTCCGCTGTAATCCCTTATTATAGAAGAGGATACAAATACATAAAAATCTGTGCCATCTTTCCTCCTATTCAGTAATTCACCCTGCCATCCTCCTTCAAGGGTTGACGGAAGGATGACCTCAACCAGCTCTGCGTTGTTGTTGGGCGAGCGGACCATGCTGATGTTCTTTCCCAACAGTTCGTGCTCTTCGTATTGATAGGTTTTTAAAAAAGCTTTGTTGACAAAAATTATTTTGTTATCCATGTCGGTAATACTCACACATTCGCTAATGCACCTTACCGCATGAACCAGCAAATTCACCGTTTTGTTTTTGCTTTCCATGTTAACAGTTGCTGCCAGGGAATTATACCTTTCCTGTAATTCCTTCACTTCCCTGGTAAGTTCATCGTTTGTTTTTGCCCTATCCTTCATTTTGTTCTATTTTCAGGGTGAAACTACAAAAAGATAACGATTGTCTAATTGGATAATTGTAAAATAGCGATAATCCATTATTATTTGTTACCTTGCTATTCACGACAGATCCTCCCGGATCTGAATAATGCTCAAGACTATTCAGACTGGACTTTTTTGATATGAAGATTCATTTTGCAATTTTGAATGAGCGTTTCCTTATCACGCTGTTGCGTATGACCGACTTTATCAATGTCTACGGTTTGATTCTTATCGGCCTTGCACTCTTTATCGGAATCTTCAGCCGGGCAGCTTCGCTTGCGGGGGGCCTGTTACTCGGTTTGTACTATTTTGCTTATCCTCCTTACGGGAATCTGTCAGGACTTGCCAGGAGCCTTCCGGTAGTGAATTTTCATTTGTCGCACTAGCTTCGGAGCAATAGGTAAGCACCCGCAAGAACTGCGGCCAATGCCAAAAGGCTCCAGATTACCTTCATTTCGAACGCCAGCATTTTGTTGCATTCGGTAATTCGGTGCTTTGCTTTTGTATTTTTGGGATCAAGTGCCAAAGCCCTTTCATAATAGGTTTTTGCCGGTCTCAAAATCTCAATTTTAAAGAAATCGTCGGCTTGCTGCATCATTTCAGTCAGTTTATGATCAGCTGGAGTCAATGGGGTTTCCGTTGTAGAATGTTGCATAACTCAGGCTTTTAGATTCATTCAAATATAGCAATTATTTGGCAGGGATCCAATATTTATTCTTACCGGCTGCGGAAAATTTTCGTGAACACAAGGATTAAACAGATCAGATTCCTATCTTTAGGGAATCAGATCTGTTGAGTTAGGGTCGTCTTTTAAGGTTAGCAGAAAATTATTAAGCGAAATATTGCTTTCTCCGCTGGTTTTTCCTCCTTTTTGGGTCAATTTATAGAATAAAGGGAGAATTTTCTGAATTCAATCCATGCCCAGGTTGAAAGTATTGGATCTTACTTATGAAAAGAAAATATTTTAAAATATTTATAATGAGATATTTGATATTCATTTTTTTTGTTATCGTATTTACAGGATCGATACTAAGTTGTGGTACCGGTAATAAGTCCAAGCAAATTAAGGAGTACAAATACATCGAAGGGAAGAGAGCAATAACCGGTGATTTGGGAAAAAAAGAAGAGGCATGGATTAAAGAGGGGATGACATGTTATGGTATCATTATCCTTGCAGATAAAGATGGCAATGCCAAAAAAGTAAAAGAGATTGAAGCCAGGATCGTATCCATCCAACCCGGCAAAATCAAAATGAAAGCCATGGAAGATTTGGTGCTTGCTCCTGTTGAGGGGTGCACCAAAACTGGAATAAAAAAGGGTGAAACATGGGACGAACTGGAGGGTGACCTGTTTCAGACAAGAGAAGAGGCAATTAATTATATTGGAACCAAATATCCTGAAACACAAGTTATTGTTAGGTGAGTTTTTAAGAGTTAAATGAAATAGTTAGCATATTTGTGATTTGAAACATTTGGGGTGATTTCAAAATATTCTGAACCAAACAGTGGATGTAATGTCAGGGAAAAGGAAAAGATGTTTATTATTGGTTTACCTCATTCTTCCGCTGGTTGCAATGGCCCAAAACCATTTCCGGATTTCCGGTAAGGTGACGGATAGCCTAAATGGTGCAAAAATTGAAATGGTGACCATCCAGATTAAGGAGCTCAACTCCTGGACTATGTCAAATGCGGAGGGAGATTTCAATCTTGAGAAAATTCCGAAGGGAACTTATACGTTAGTGGCCTCCTGCCTTGGTTTCCAAACTTACGAAGCCTCCCTTACCGTTAATGGAGATATTGCCGGCTACAAACTGATGCTAAGTCAGATATCATTGGGTTTGAAGGAGGTCGTCGTTGTTGCCAGGGAGCGTACTGCCCTGAGTACCTCGTCCAAAATAGAATCTACGGCGTTGGAGCATGTCCAGCCTACCAGTCTGGCTGATGTTTTGCAACTGGTACCGGGGCAAATTACTTTAAACCCCGACATGTCCAAAACGAACCAAATAGCTCTTCGTGAAATCAATACGGCCAATCGGGCCGGCAGGATTAATCCTGACGACAACAGTGCCATGGGAACCGCCATCATTGTGGATGGAACGCCAGTGAACAATGATGGCAATATGCAGACTGTCAATACGGTAACGGAAGGGACTTCGCAGGTTTTTTCCACGGCAGGCCAAGGGGTTGACCTTCGGCAGATTGCCACCGACAACATTGAATCGGTGGAAGTAATCCGGGGGATCCCATCTGCTGAATATGGAGAACTTACCACCGGGGCAGTATTGGTTCGGACGAAGGCCGGAAAGACAAGGCTTAATGTTAAGATAAAAGCCGATCCCAATATCAAACAGGCCGCAATTTCGAAAGGCTTTCTGTTGCCTGGCGAAAATAAAGGCGCTGTGAATATGGATGTTGATTACAGTCATGCTTTCAACGATCTCCGTGAGCCTACCAAAAGTTACAATCGTTTGACAGGTCAACTGGGTTACGCCAATACCTTTTTTAAGGACAGCAACCCTCTGAGTGTCAATGCTAAATTCTCCTATTATAGAACATTCGACAATGAGAAAAATGATCCGGATATGTTGCAGCGTGAAACCTATCAGGAGAAGGAGCAAAGTTTCGGAGTAAAATTTTTTGGAACCTGGTCGGTGAAGAGGCCATGGCTCACAAATCTGACTTATAACTTCTCCGGAGACTTTGAAGAGCAGGATTACTACGAGTACAAGGTTACCAGCAGAAGTGGGGCAACGCCTCTTCCAATCGCCACTGTTTCAGGAGAGTCGGTTGGTACGGTGCTTCCCTCCAGCTACGACAGCGAACTCAAAATTGAAGGAAAGCCTTACAATTATTTCGCTACAATAAAGGGAAACGTATCCGGGAAATACGGGAACTTATACAGCAACCTCATGTATGGATTAGAATGGAGGACAACCGGAAACAGCGGGGCTGGCCGAATTTATGAGGTTACCCGGCCTCCTGTCACCGCCACTACGACACGGCCAAGATCTTTTAATGATGTTCCTGCCAATAAAAATCTGGCGCTGTTTCTTGAAGAAAAGCTAAATTTTTCAATCGGCCCCACCCGACTGAAAACAGAGGCAGGATTGCGGTACAACAATATGCTTCCGAGAGGGCTCTTTACTACCAGCGGCTTTAAGTCACTGGAGCCAAGGTTGAACCTGACCTATGACCTTTTTCAGCAGAATAATGACCGGATGATCCGCGATCTTTCACTCCGTTTTGGGTATGGTCAGACCTCCAAAACCCCGTCAATGATCTGTCTGTATCCGGATAAAGCCTACCACGATGAGATTGGCTTTAATTATTATCCCGACCTGCTTGTGATCACGACAAAAGTCATTGATGGAGTGACCAATCCTGATCTCAAACCTATCACCGCCACCAAATATGAGGCAGGTGTCGATTTTGACCTGTTGGGTGTGAAAGTTCTTCTGACGGGGTTCAAAGAAAAAATCGAAAATGGATTCACATGGGAAAATCAATATTATGTGATGGATTTCAAATTATGGAACCCATTGGCAGGGGCAAATAAATCACCCTCCTATTCGAATGGTGAAATCTGGTACAAGGAAAATGGAGAGACACTTAGGCTCCCCTACACCAATGCGAAGGAATACGGCAATTACAATGTTCCAAAAAACTCATATGATATTGACAAACAAGGGATCGAATATGTTGTAAATTTTGGGGAAGTCGAATCATTGCGATCTTCCTTCTCGGTGGATGGTGCTTATTACAACATTAAAAAGATATCCCGGGTACTTCCTTACAGCACCTTAATAGGATCAAGTTATCAGGGTCAACGTTATCCATATTTGCCGGTTTACCCGGGAGGTGATGGTGAACGCTTACAGCGGCTTAATTCCAACCTCCGGATCATTACCCATATTCCTGATTTGAAGATGGTCACATCGATCGGCATACAGGTGGTTTGGTTCGATAAGGCGAAGGGTTACTGGGCTGATGATCGCGGGAATGCGGTCTATTTCTCAAAAGGTGTAAACAATCAAAAGAACTATGGGGTGACGGATGGAGTTGACAAGGTCTATGTCGATCCAATCGGATATTACGATAAAGCGATGGCCTATCATTCCTGGCAGGACAACCTGACCTACGATTCACCCTATTCATTCATGGTAAAGGAATATAAAAGCAACCAGTATAACGTGGTTGGTTATCCCATTGCCTTTCAGATCAATCTCAAACTGACCAAGGAGATGGGGAGAGGGGCCAGATTGTCTTTTTTTGCCAACAATATTTTCAACAATCGACCGTTGTTTTTTAATCCGAATAGTGGTCAGTATGTGCGGCGCAACGAGTCTGCCTACTTTGGAGCAGAAATTAAATTTGTTTTATAGGTGCATTTTTTTAATATTTGCATAGTATCCATAAAATCAGCAAAATACACTCTTCCATACTTGAATTTGATTTTTTATGAAAAAGCTGCTTGCCCTCCCCCTACTAATGTTGCTGATTTTACCTGTCAGTTGCAGAAAAGATGTTACTCCAACCCATTACCTGACCCTTTCGCTCAATTTCCCGACAGGTTTCGACTTAGGAAGTGTGCCGGCAGGTACAGAAGTTAAATTTACCAATAACGGGACAGGCAGGGAGCGTATTATTACAACCAACGGTTCAAGCGTTGTTTTTTCTATTCTGGCTGAAGGCAGCTACGATGTTAGCTGCAGTATCACTTTAAAAGACGGTGGACAGGAATATATTTTTAATGGCGTCATTAGTCATTTCTGGTTGAATCAGGCCACTATTGTTCCCATGCAAATGGTTCTGGTAAAAAATACAGGAGGATTTATCTTTAAGGAGATCTATTATTCCGGCTCGAAAACCCAGGATAATAAACCTTATACGTCTGATCAGTTTCTTGAAATCTACAATAATTCAAGTGAGACCCTCTATTCGGATGGCCTGTGCATATCCGTTCTCGAACCTGCCCCCAACAAGCCGAGTGTTTGGGTCAATGCAAATGGCACCTTGTTGGATCGAATACCTTGTACCTATCACCAGTGGATTATCCCGGGATCCGGAAAGGAACATCCGGTTCTTCCGGGGAAAAGCTTCCTGTTTGCCGTGGATGGAATTGATCACAAGACTGACCCTAACGGAAATCCGCTATCCCCGGTGAACCTGTCCAACGCAGACTGGGAAACTTATGTGGCTTCTGCCGGAAGGGATACTGATTCACCAGGAGTTTCCAACCTCACTTTGATGTATGCAACCCTAAGCTCCATGGCCGATTGGGTGATGTCAAATCAAGGACCTGCCGTAATATTATTCAGATTGCCGGTGCCATGGGACCAATTTGTGGCAAATGCTACGAATTTTATGACCAAGCCAACTAGTACACAGACAGTCCAATACATGATGATTCCAAAAAGTTACGTGATAGACGCGGTGGAGGTAGTTTATGCTGACGAAGCATCACGATACAAGAGGTTGCCCACGGAACTGGATGCTGGTTATACTTATATTGAAGCTGGTACCCTTAGTTCAAAGTCAATAAGGAGAAAAGCAAAGTTGATTGTGGATGGCAGGGTGATTTACAAGGATACCAATAATTCGACCGTCGATTTTCTTCATGATTTGGTGCCAACCCCAAGGATAAATCCTACAGCGGTTGAATATTAGGATTTAGGAGCTATCTGAAATTTTTTGTTGTTCAGCTTTTTCAACTCAAATCCGGATGCAAATTACCCTGAAACGACAATTCCTCTTTTTTGTACTTCTTGCAACAAGCTTTCCATCTCTTGCAGGAGATTCTTTGTATGTAAATACATTCAACACTTTCAGACTGTTAAAGATGGTCAATGGCTGGCTTGAAACAGGTAATATGGCTGGATTGGTTTTGAATCAACAAAATAAAAGCTGGAAAATTGAAACGGGTTATGACAACAGTAACGGGCAGTTTCACCTAATCAGGGACGGGGAAAATGTCAATGATTATTCCCTCTCGACTGAGAGTTTCCAGACTTTGGGGAAACGCATCTTTTTGTACGGAAAATTTGCCTGCCATTCGCTGGACGAAACTGGCGGACAATGGAACGGAACTTACGATCCGTACAATGGGAATCCATATATCCTGTCAGATTCACTTTCCGGAACAACGTACCACAAAGAGAACTACAATCTGGCAGGAGGAATTGGATTCAGCCTGAATGACCGCATTTCCCTGGGCGCCGGATTGGATTATTATATCGGTGTTGCAGCCAAACAGAAAGACCCTCGTCCGAAAAATATTTACATTCGGTTCAAAGTCAATCCAGCACTGATATTTACTACCTCAAAATACAAATTGGGAATCGATATAGGATATAAAATCAAGATAGAGGAGATCGATTATAATGTGCTTCGCAGTAATTTTTTACCCAGCTACTTTGCCTATAAAGGCCTTGGCTTTTTCGATAGAATTGTTGATACACGGTATTATCGGTTTCTCACGGCACACGAATTTCTTGGAGGGGTTCAATTTGAGAAAAAAAGGGGGAATATACCATCCCTGACTGAATTGCGTTTCAACTATGATGTGGAGGGCATTGAAGATGGTATTACTGAAATCAGAAAAAAGGATGGAGGGGAATGGAGGACCTATCAGGTGGTTTTAACCGAACAGGTGTGTATCCAAAATGGATTATCCCATTACCGTATCACTGGTGGTTTCACTTTTTTCAATGGAGATGGAAACGAGTTCTTGCAAAACCTGGTCAACAGCGGTCAATTTAATACGCCAACGTATGTGACCATTGGTGAGAACCTGAAATTTAACAGACAAACATTCAGAGGACAAATTTCATGCAATTATCTAAAACATAAAGACCAGGGCCGCATCGATTGGGATGCAACGGTGGGAGTCAACTACCTCAATAACAGGGAACAATATTTTTATATTCCTGAATTGTTTGGTGCAGGATATTCAAATATCACAGGAAATCTCTTCATTCAGAAAAACCTTTATTTTGGAAAATGTCATCTGGCCCTCTCCCTGAATTTGGGTTACACATCGGATCTGTCGAAAGATCTTCAACTATCCTCTCTACCTGAAATTACAAAGAAACAACGCCAGGATGTTTATCTGCAAGAGTTCGATTATTATACTTCCAATGTTTTAAAGAGTGGTGGTGAGGTAAAGATTGGTAGAAAGTTTATGGCAACTCACCAACCAGCTCAGGTATACCTGAGTTTGTGTTGCGATAGGCTGAATCAACTGAATGAAGGGCGAAGCTTTAACTATTTTGGTGCCAAAATTGGTATGGTATTTTGAGCTTGTAACAGGGGAGGGCAGATACCTTTGCGACCATTGGTGAAATATGTAAAGAGTCATTCATCTATTTTAAGAAATAGGGTTTATGGGCAATGTGATTGAGTGCAACAACCTGACGCATTACTACGGTAAAAAGATGGTTTACGAAAACCTGAATATTCATGTCAGGGAGGGTAGTATCCTCGGTTTACTTGGTAAAAATGGTTCAGGGAAAACGACAACTATCAATATTTTAAATGGTTTTCTCCAGCCCCGAAGCGGTGAATGCCTAATCTATGGTGAAAATTCGCAGCATCTCTCCCCCGCAACAAAGTCCAGGATTGGAATCCTGATTGAAGGGCATATCCAGTATGCATTCATGAACATTCATCAGATCGAAAAATTCTATGCGGGATTTTATCCAAACTGGAAACCGGCGCCTTACTGGGAGCTGATGTCCAGGTTAAAAGTAACCCCAACCCAGAAGATCTCCACCATGTCGTGCGGACAGCGTTCGCAGGTGGCGCTGGGCCTGATCCTGGCACAGAATCCCGACCTGTTGATCCTCGACGACTTCTCGATGGGGCTCGATCCGGGCTACCGGCGGCTTTTCATCGATTACCTGCGCGAATATGCCAAGTCAGAGTACAAGACCATTTTTGCCACCTCCCACATAATCCAGGACATGGAACGGCTCATCGATGAGGTACTGATTATGGATTACAACCGAGTGTTGGAACAATGTCCACTTGCTGATTTCATGGGGAGCTTCAAACGGTTCGACTTTGAACTTGAAAATGACCTGTTGAACCTGAAAAGGGAACCCTTCGTCAGAAATCTGGAAATGGTGAAAAACAAAGTTGAGTTGTATACTTATGAATCAAAAGAGTTTGTTCAAAATTTTCTTGAGAACCATGGCGTTGGGCACAAATGGTTCAGGCAGGTAAAGATGGGGTTGGAAGATGCATTTATTGGATTAACGGGAAAATATTAGACTATGTGGAAATCTATTGTATTCAAGGAGTGGTTAAAGATCAGGTGGTTCCTGATTGCTTTTACCTTATTTGGAATTGTGGTAAACGGTTATCTGTTTCTTAAAGTGCAGCATGGATTTACCTTCCAGGGAGGAACCAGTTTCTGGTACAACATCCTGTTTATGCGATATCACTATTTCGATTATTTCAGATACTTTCCCCTATTGGAAGGGTTGGTTATTGCGTTGGCACAGTATTTCCCAGAAACAGTACACAAACGGATCAAGCTAACCTTTCACCTCCCTTTGAAAGAAAATAATGTATTGTTGATGATGCAAGCATTCGGGACCAGCTGTTTGCTTTTCTCTTACCTACTGTTGCTATTGGTTTTTATCTCTCTGGGCAGCCTCTATTTCCCATCAGAAATGGTGTATGATGCAATTGTTTCGGTTATTCCCTGGTTTTTGGCAGGCTTTGTTGCCTATTTCTTTGTGGCATTGATAGTTTTGGAGCCGAGTTGGCTGTATAGGTTCCTATATTCACTGATTGCAGGATTCTTTGTGAATGTCTACCTAAAATCTTCCTTAATTTCAGCCTACGGGCCAGCGATTCCAGTCTTGTCACTTCTGACAATCCTGATGAGCATAGCGCTTTTGTTCCCGGCTTACCGGTTTAGAAAGGGGGAGATGTAAGATGGAAAAGATTAGCAGAATGATTTTGGTCCTGGTAGCTATACTGATCCTGGCCATTGTGCTCCCAATGCTTTATTGGATGGCATTCGAAAAACCGATCAAAAAATCGGTTGTTTATTATAGCTGTATCGATGAAGACTTCTTCATCCAACGTTCAGGAACACCTGCCACTTTTGAAGATTGCAAAGGGAACAAATATCCCCGCGAAAAGTTTGAACAAAAGACACCAATGATGCATTTTCAGCAGTTGATGGTTTCAGGAAAAATGCCCGATACAATTAGAGGAAAGGCTATAGATATGCGTGAGATTGTACGGAACCGGTCGTTTGAACGTATCAAACCGGAGGATATCTATTGTCCAAAACCAAAGCTTTTCCCAATGTTTGAATCCCAATCAGGCAGGGCAAGCCTGGAATTGCCGAATGATTATTTCAGGATCACCTGGCGTGTTGAATTCCTTGATGCAGGTACCAATAAAATTTCGGAAGAGAAAAGTCAGCTTTTTTCAGCCGCCTTGTACCATTTTGGGTTTACATTCCCGGCCACCCTTATCGAAGGGATTCCAACAACCAGGAAATCCTGCGATGAAGGTTACCTGATCGTCGATTCATCCAGTCAGCTTTTTCATGTTAAAATGATCAAGGGAAAACCATATGTGAAAAAAGTGGACCTTCCTGATGGGTTAAAATTTAAACACATTTCTTGCGTGGATTTCAAGGACAAGAAGTATTACGCCTACCTAATTTCAGAAGAAAATGCAATCTACATTCTGACACAGGATGAGTATAAATTGATAAAATTCCCTGTAACAGGGTATAATGCGGAGAATTGTGAATTAAAAATATACAGCGACCTCTTTAACTACAATGTAACTGTTGAGGATGAAGGCCATACTGATGTAATTATTCTTGACAAGGAGTACAAAAAGGTGGTTAGTTACCACGAAAGCTGGCCCTTAGTATCTGAGCGTACGGAGGGTAAAATCTTTGGATCTCTATTTCCGTTCGAGCTTTCGATGGAGAATCCCAACAGTATATACATCAATTTCTACTGGAAGGGTTCGGGCGGCATGGGTTGGATCATTCTGAACCTCTTGTTGGTGGCAGTGCATTTTTTGATATTGCGCCTACGGAAGGCTAAAAAGAAGGGTCATGCTGTGGACCTGGCATTTGTAGCTATTGCAGGTATTTATGGCTTTCTATCTGTACACTTATTCCAGAACAAATTTTTCGAATAACATAATGCTGCCATTGCTATTCTGACGGGGTGACTCAGAGTGACCCCGTCAGAAAAAATGTAACTCATCAAATTTCCATCAAAAGAAACGCTATTTTTGATCAATCCGGAAGTAAACAAACGATACTCATAACAAAATAGCCATGATGAACACAAAAGCTATCCTTCTCTTTCTTGCACTGCTGTTTCCCTTCTCATCCTTTTCGCAATCCCCCGAAGCGAATGATTTACTGGCCGTAAAAAGAACGCCGGAACCATTTCTCTTTTCGGTAACTACCCTAACCAGTGAGGATCTCAAGTGGAGCCTGGACTATTCGGCAAGTTACGGCGAACGGGTAACCGGTCCTTTTGGTTATGAAGGCATCGATCAGAATTTTGCCCTCAAAGGATATCTTGGGAAACAGTTTACACTTTTTGCCAATGCCGCCCTGGGTTTCTCAGGGAAAGACAAAGTTGCCAGTATGCAGCATGTTGAGGTGTTGCACGATTTTTTAGGTGGCCGGAAGAACCTGGGCTTGCGCCTTGGTGCAGGGGTTGGTGCAACTAGGGATTACAGCGATGTGAAATCGCTGATGACCAGAATTACCCTTTCGTATGATGCCACGCGCTGGAAAGCGGGGGGCAACCTCCTTTTGGAAAAGGCTTTTGGCAATAACAGGGATGCAATTGACATAATAACCAGCTTTGGATTTCACTACCGGTTGAAGGGGAATGTTTACGGTGGCTTTGAAACAGTGGGCGAGGACCTGGAAGGATTCTGGGACCCGAAGGAAGCTGAAGGAGGTGCCAAACTTCTCGTTGGACCATCGCTGAATGCAACTTCCAAAAATTCAAAAGTGTTCTTTTCTGTTTCCGGTGGCCCTGTCTTCTATGCGACGCGAAACGAAAATTTTAGCAATGGGGCAATCAGGGACCTTCCATCCCAGCCCGGAATGACCATCCGGGCCAGGGTGGTATTTGTCCTGACAGAATAGCTTACTCGTGTTTGTCGCTTTGGTAACACCAGCCTTTCCACTCTGATTTCATTTTCTCCCTCTCTTCAGGAGTCATTTGCATCCATTTTCCGGCTAAGTCGTGGCCGCGGCCATGACAATGGCACCTGTGACCGCCCCTGAACCCTCCAAAAAGGATTTTCGCGAGGACCAAAATCCCGAGGGCCTGCCAAAAGGTAATGGTGTTAATTCCAAACACCACCGGAAGGATATTGTTCCAAAGCAGCATCACAACACTTCCGAAAACAAACACTCCGGCCACAACTGCGATAGGGATGAGAATGGCCCATTTGATCCAGGAGCCTCTTCTTCGTTCATGTCCATAAAATCTCATAATTTCTATTTTTTAATGGTTAATACTCGTTGTAAATACTTTGAAGCCGTTCGCGCAGGTGCGCAACTGCGTAACGTTTTCGTGAGATGATCGTCTTAATGCTTTCCCCGCTTTTGTCGGCGATTTCCTGGAGTGTCATATCTTCCAGTTCGTTCCAAACAAAGACGTCCCTTTGTTTTTCAGGCAATTCACTCAGTGCTGCAAAGAGCGATTCCCTGATAAACTCCTTTTCAAGTTCAGATACAGGGTCTGTGATATCCAGGAGCAAAGCTTCGGGATAGACCATTTCGCCCTCTTCATCCTCATACGCAAAATCTGCCAGTGATTGCGGCGTTTTTTTCCGGTTTTTGTCCACAATCCGGTTTTTACTTACGCGATAAAGCCACGAACTGATCTGGACAATGGGTTCTGTTTCGATAATGGAGCTAAGCTGGTACCAGACATCCTGCAGAATATCTTCGGCGTCTTGGTCGTTTTTAACGCGGCTGCGTATAAAGCGGAGCAAACGCTTGCCATACTCCTGCACGGCATTTTGTACATTCTGCTGTCGCTGCGCCATCGGTAAAGCAATTAATTCGTCCATAATGAGGAAGACGAATAAGATGGGAAATTACTTTAAAATTAGTGATTGTACGTCATAATAAACCCGCTACCGTGGATGTTGCGGATCTCGACGGAGGGATCGTCTTTGAAGAACTTCCGCAATTTGGTGATGAATACATCCATGCTGCGTGTGGTGAAATAACCATCGTCGCCCCAGATTCTTTTGAGGGCCACCTCTCGTGGCAGCAGCTCGTTTCGGTGTTCGCAAAGCAACAAAAGTAACGCGGCCTCCTTAGGACTGAGCAGTTGTTTGGTCTCTCCCAGTCTGATTTCGCGCAACCGCGAGTCAAAGGTGTATTTGCCGATGGTATAGAGGTGGTTGGAATTTCCCTGATCGCCCTCTGCCCGTTTCAGCAACACCGCAATCTTGTATATCAACACATCTGCGTCAAATGGTTTGACAATGTAATCGTCAGCCCCCAGTTTATAGCCTTCCAAAACATCCTCCTTTAAGGATTTGGCTGTCAGGTAAATAATTGGGATACGCGCATCCATTGAACGGATCTCCCTGCCGATGGTGAACCCGTCGACATTGGGAAGCATCACATCGAGCAAGCACAGATCATAACTGCCTTCCCGAAAGGAATTTACGGCATATTTCCCGTCCGAAAGCCAGGTGATGGTGAAGTTACAGATTTCGAGATAAGATTTTAGGACGGCACCAAAACTCAGGTCGTCCTCTACAAAAAATATGGATTTAGGCTGGCTCATCGGCGGTTGTTTAGAAATGGGATAAACACCACAAAGCGACTCCCTTTGCCGGGCTCGCTTTGAACTTTTATGGTCCCGTTGTTGGCATCCAGAATAGCCTTGATGTAGCTCAACCCCAGACCGAATCCTTTGATGGTATGAATGTTGCCGGAGGTGAGCCGGTAAAATTTATCAAAAATCCTGGCCTGTACCGCCTTGGTCATGCCCATACCCTTGTCTTCGACAGAGAGCAGGATGCCGTCTGATGAGTTGGTGGTAGAAATGGTGATTTGCGGCGCCTCAGGCGAATATTTGTTGGCATTGTCGAGCAAATTGCAGACCAGGTTGGTGAAATGGATGGGATCGGTGGTGACAACCGGATTAACCGCTTCCAGTTTTGTTTCGATCTTTCCTCCGCGTTGCTCAACCTGTAAAATAATTCCATCGATGGCAGCTTCAATCAAAGGATGTATGTCAGTAGCCTGGAAGTTGAATTCAAACTCTTTCCGGTCGAGCCGGGCAATCTGCAGGATGCGTTCTACCTGCTCGTTCATGCGTTGGTTCTCCTTCTTGATCATTCCTGCAAAGAAGCGAACCTTCCCCTCCTCGCCGATCACCTTGTGGTTGGCAATCGAATCGGCCGCTATGGAGATGGTGGCAATTGGGGTCTTGAACTCGTGCGTCATGTTGTTGATGAAATCAGATTTCATCTCGGATATTCTTTTTTGTTTGAGAATCAGATAGATGCTTAGCAGGAAGGTGAGGAAAATAATGAGGGTAAAGGAGACTGAAAGTCCCAAAAGCAGGGTTGTTTTGCGTCCAATGAAGAGGTCCCTACCGGGGAAGTGGACGGCAAAATCAAGTTTTTTTCTAAAGATATCGTCAGGGAAGAGGTTAACTTTGTACCATCGCTTGCTGGCGTTGGCTTTTGAAGTCTGTTCCGGAATAGAATCTCCTCCTACCACTGATATCTCGAAACCGATGGGAATAGCCCGGTCAATGAGCTCCTCTTTGAGCAATTTTTTCAATTGCGCCTCGTCGATATGGCGGCCAGTCTCCCAACCACTGTACTCTATTCTGATCTGGTTGGAGAGTTGTTTAAGTTGTTTGAGCTTCAGCCTGACGGCAGGATCAATGGTTGGAACCTCAACTTTAAAAGTCGAATCACTAAGTTTCCCGTAGACGTTTTCGGTAATGATCTTTGCCTTCCCGGTCAATTTTCCGATTTTATTTCCGGCAACAACAACATAACTCAATTGATTGGCGTGCTTCGTTTTGGATGTTGTAACGCTGATGGTGCCATTTGCGGTGTCCCTTCTAACAACTATATCCAGGTTTTCGAGATCTTGGGGTGGGGGTGGGGGTGGAGGGATTGGTATTTGTTTATCCCAGTTGATTGTATCACCCTTGGCAAATCCGCGAATGACCTTGAGATCGTGCCCGGTTTCCAATCGCCTTACGGCTTTGTTCATTGCCTCGTTAACCGACCGGTCGAAGAGTTCGTTCCGAACGGCAACCGAATTGTTGAACCAATAGAACTGCACCGCTACAATTCCAAGTAGCGAGATCCCCATAAGGATAACCAATCCGATAATGATACGTCTGTTCACCTTCTGTCTTCCTTATTAATTATTTTGATGTATCGGCAATGAAATTGATCCACAACTGATAACCCAAAATTAGGCAATAAAATAACCCCATTTTCAACTTTAACTTCACCTTAACACTTTTTAAATCGACCTTAACCCTTTGTGGCGATAAAAACCACTAACATTGAATCGTCAAAGAATTTAATTTTTTACTTAAAAAAGCTAATATGAAAGTCGCATTTTTTTTAGGGTTATTCCTAACAGCAACGCTCTTTTCCTATGGGCAGACAGCCAAGAGTCCCACTGCTACGAAGAGTGAGCAGAAGAAGGAGCAACATGTAAAGGTGATGGTCAGCCATGATGGCAAGGTGACGAAAATCGATACCACCTTCAATTTTGCTGATGAAAAATTGATCCAGCTGAAAGTGGATTCCCTCCTCAAAAAGCTGGAAGTTGTAAAGGGGAAGGCCGGTGAGCCCAATATAGTCATTGTGCGCGGCATGGGGCATGGCGGTGGCAATCGGCAATTCCGTGTAATGTACAACAATTCCGATTCCAATGGCGTTAAATGTGAGAAGAAGATTGTCATGATTGGCAAAGGTGGGGGCATTACTGCCTTTGACTCAGATGGCGACATGATGATGCCTCCTCCACCCCCACCCCCTCCTATGCCCCCTTTTCACGTAAATGGCTTCAAAATGACCAGGAGTGATCCTTTCGCCATGGATCCGGACGACAAGGATATTGTGACTTATGACAAGAAAGATATTGGCAAAGGACTGGAGAAGATCACGATCGTTCGCAAGAAGCATACTCCGGCAACTGATGAAAAGAAGGTTGAAATGAAAGTTGAGGTTACCGAAGATGATAAAAAATAGCGTTCAAACAAGTTGAGATCTGGTAGCAGATCATAGGAGGAAGATGCTTTAACCGGCATCTTCTTTTTTTGTGATCAAGGAACGCGGGATGCTTATTTTGCCATTCAGCCGGGAATAATTCTTGCATCAGCAACATGAGCCACCCAATCGGGCGGCTGTACTATTTGAATTCTATCTTTTCCGTAGAGACGTCCGTCCGGGCGTCTCTACATGACATACCAGATGCCTGTACAGCCGCCCGGTGGGGCGGCTCGAAAGTTATCCGAATACTCCTAATTACGAATAAGCAGCAGTGCAAGTCTGTAAATAGATTACATTTGATGGGTATAAGATATAATTGAGATATGATGAAATATATATTTCTAATCCTTAGCATGTTGATTGTTCAATACTCCTTCGGGCAAGTAGGGAATGGAACAGGAAGCAAAATTAGCAGGCAGGATGCTGAGGAATTTCTTGCCCATCACAACCAGGTGAGGGCAGAAGTAGGTGCTCCGGGTTTGGTATGGAGCAAGGAGCTATCGGCTTATTCACAGGAGTGGGCCGACCATCTTGCCCAAAATGGATGCAAAATGGAACATCATAAAAAGCCAAGCCTCAATGGGGAACCTGTCGGGGAGAATCTGTTCTGGGGAAGTTCATCCACCTTTTATCACCCAATTGACGCATCAATATCGTGGTACAGCGAGAAGAAGATCTACAGATATGGAAAATTTGGGAAGGGAAACTGGCATGAAATCGGTCATTATACCCAGATGGTTTGGAAAAACACCAAAGAGGTTGGGGTTGGTGTTTCGGTGTGCAAAGATGGAGGGCTCATTGTCGTAGCCAACTACTATCCGGCGGGGAATTATATGGATCAATTTCCATATTGAGGATCAGAATTTCTCAAATATCCCCAACCCAAACAACGCAAAATCATATTTTACAGGATCCATCCTGTCCATTTGCCGCAAATTAAAATCCAGCTCGGCCAAGGCTTTCGCATCATTTTGGGTTCTGGTCAACAATCCAAGTTTGCGGGCAACATTTCCTGAGTGAAGGTCGAGCGGACAGGATAGCTGGCTTGGGGAGATGGATTTCCACAGTCCAAAATCGACACCGCACCCATCGTTCCGGACCATCCACCTCAGAAACATATTGATTCTTTTGGCCGCCGAACCATTCGCCGGATCCGATACATGTTTGGTGGTCCTTTCCGGGTACGGCAAGGAGAAAAACAGCTCTTTACACTTGCTAATTGCTGGCTGCGTGGAAGTTTCAGTGACCGATCCGGCAAAAATAGCCTCAAGTCCACCATGGTTGAGGTAAATATTTTTGAGTGATTTGATGAAATATTCGAGGTCGGTTTGGTTAAAAGTTCGGTGGACAAAGCCGGCGAGTTGTTCAAGATCAGAGTCCCGATGGTTCATCACAAAATCAAAGGGGGAGTTCCCCATCAAATCCATTAGCTTGTGGCCATTCCGAACAATCATCTTCCTGTTTCCCCATGCGATGGTGGCGGCGAGAAAACCCGAAATTTCAATGTCCTCTTTCCGATCAAAACGGTGTGGGATGCCAATGGGATCAGATTCAATAAACCCGGTATGGTTGTATTGGGCAACCTTCTCTTCAAGGAACTCTTTAATATCAGGAGGTGTTTTTATCAAAACCGACAGCATTTTAGGACAAGATTGATGAACTCGACATAGCCTTAATCTTTTGTCTGTGTTCTTCCATCCCATGATTATAAAAACCATGTTGCAATATCACCCTTTTCGAACTTCCCACACAGAATGTTTATATTAGTCATCTCGGACCCATAAATCGGTCACCGTTAAAATGTATCATGTGCTCAGGAAAGTCTACAACCCAAACTTCAGTTTCCCATGCAATTTTAGTCGAATGTTTTTTGAACTCAGCAAAGTCTGGGAAAGCTGAAACATAAACCTTTCCAGCTTTGCAGTCTTTTAAAAGTTCTTCTAATTCAACAACTCTCTTAGGTGAAACTGGGCCATGCGATGTAACAGCTTCTATCAAAAACAACCAATTTCTATTACTGTCAAACAGAACAACGTCAGGGAGTTTACTGTGTTGCGTAATTGGAATACCTATTTCTTGCAACACTTTTTTGTCGACATATAGGTCTTTATTTGCGGTGTCTCCTAAATATAAAACTACGCTTTCGTTTGCAAAGCGTGCTGCAAAGCCTTGTACAATCGCAGCCTGAACAACATTGTGTTTGCCTGGCGAAAGCTTAAGCGTTTTGCCGTTGCTCAATTTTACAGGAATTAAATTTTGTTTCCTTTCTTTGAGATAACGCTTTGAAAGTTCACCAACTTCTGATTTAAATCTGTCTGCCGCTTCTTTCCATGCTTTTGTACCATAAGTTATAATTGCTTCAAGAGCTTCACTCGTCAGTGCGTAATGCGCATTTGGGCTATTGACTGAAAGTGAAGGATTGTCTGGATTATAATCAGCAATTCTAGCTTGAACAAATTGATGAAGGACTTGTCTGCGAAATGTTTCACGTGTGTTTGGGGCATATTCTTTTTTATAAACCTCCTTGCAAAAAGCCATAATACCTTTGGAAATTGTTTGACTTTCTTTTGACGCATTACTCCATTTGCTATGGGGTTTAATGTCGCAAAGCGCTAATAAAGTAAAGGCGGAAATTTCGTTTTGCTGTGCTATAGGTAAGCCTAGCGTTTTAAGGATTACTTTTGCGTCATCAATTTTGTTCATAAGCGAATATATATTCCAAGTCAAAGTGGCGGTTTACAATTTCGTCAACTTGAGATTGTGAAAAGTCATTTATTGAAATAATCTGATTGCCAATTTCCTTAATGTCATTAATTGGCGGCAATGGCATTTCTCTTAACTCAGTAGCACTCACATTAATGTTACCATTAAAAGTTCTAAAGTACGTATCAAACAGATTGCTGTTGAGCAATGCAGTAAGACCTAAAATTTCATTTTTTTCAAGGTGCCCTTTTCGTCTATAGATATAATTCAAATGGTTCTCTATGCCAATAAATTCTTCTTTAGAAATATCAGCAAAATAAGGGCAGGCAACTAATCTGCTTTTGTCATCTTTCGCACTAAAGCGACGGAGAAATACATAGTTTTTATTAGGAAGCAAAAGTGATTTTGTGGCTTCGCAATTCTGGATGTACTGCGGTTTGTTTCTTTTGGAAACAGGCCAATCAAACCCCATTTTAGATGTGTTTATGAGCTGAAACAACGGAACTAAAAAAACTGTTCCATTTTGGTAATGCTCAAACAAATATTTAGCTGCCCTAAAAGAAACAACAGGCCCAGTAGAAATTTGAATGTCGTATTGTTGCAGATTTCCTGACCATGATTTAAACAGTTTAATTACATTGTCGTCAGTTTCATTGGTCGGCAAATGAATTATCTTTTCTTTTGAATCTAATTCAATCAGTTCATTAGTTCGATAAAGCTTTTCGGTGAATTGTTCAATGTCTTTAATCCCATTGGAATGAGTTACAAGAATGGAAGGTTTGTGTTTGATTAATTTTTGCTTTTCCCCTTTTAATATCAATGTTTCTTGTAGCACGTTATCACGGTCAAAAGTGTCAGTTCTTGAACCAAACAAGTGTATTTGTTGAATTTCAATTTCCTGAAAAAAGGCTTCCCGAAAAGCCCTGAAATAATTGCCAGAGGCAAAACTTCTAGGCGTAATAAAAATGAGTTCGCCACCCTGTTTTAAGAGCTTTGAGGCAACCATCATAAAAATTGAATAGATGTTTGGTTGTCCCCAAATTATAGATTTTGCAACGATAGCCCGTTTGTCATCTTTTGGTATTTTGAAGTAAGGTGGATTTGAAATTACAATATCGAAAGTCGCTTTTTGAGGTTCTGAAAATAGTGTTGCATTTTGGTCAAAACAATCTTTGTTCTCAAGTACAAAGTCTTTTGTTTCAATCCTTGGTATAAACTTAATATTGTATTGTTTAAGCCACTCTCCCAAATAATAAAGAGTCGCTTGTGTGTATGGCAAAATATCTTGGTCGATTTCGTAAACAACCAGTTCGACTACACTTAAATTATCATTCTGCTTAGCAAGTGATTCAATAAGGGAACTTGAAAGAATGGCAGTGCCGCAACCTGGATCAAGTATTTTGAGTGTGTTTTTAGTCTGCTTGGCAAGTCCTGCCATGAACTGGGCAATTCCCGAGGGGGTAAAAAATTGTCCGTTCTCTTTCTTGTGCTGAATGGTAACAGTATTTGCATAAACCTGACCAATCCTGTCTGCAAAGTGGCTTGGCAACTCGTCATTGAGAGGTTGTATGTTTATAATTGGTGTCATGCCAGCAAATTTAATAAAACTCTGTCGGTTCTATCGACGTTGATAAATATTAGTTGCAGATTGTTTAGGTTCTAAGGGGAGATGTCGTCTTACATACATTAATAAAGGTAAAAGCAAATGGCTTAATTTCCACTCAAGCCATTTGATGAGGAATCTCATTCATTTTGTCATGATTAATGTACATTTTTGGATAATAGAACATTCAACCCAACAATGAACAACCAAATCAAAAATCCCGAGCTTTCCTCCCGTTTCAAGGCCATGTGGCGGTTGATCGGCAACTCTCCATTGTTGGTGATCCGTTTGAAATACAAAGGGGAGAAGCGGGTTATCTATGCCAAAGTGGAGCAGTACAACATCACCGGAAGCATCAAGGACAGGATGGCGCTATATACCTTGCAAAAATCCTACGAAAACGGTCTGATTAAGCCTGAAGATACCATTGTGGAGGCTACCAGTGGCAACACCGGGATCTCCTTTTCCGCCATTGGCAGGACACTGGGCCATAAAGTAAAAATTGTTATGCCCGACTGGTTGAGTAAAGAGCGGATTGATATTATCCATAGCCTTGGGGCAGAAATCATACCCGTTTCCCGTGAACAGGGCGGTTTTCTGGGAAGTATCCGTATCTCGGAAGAGATCGCCGCTTCCCAGCCAAACATCTTCCTGCCCAGGCAATTTGCCAACCCATTCAATGCTGAAGCGCACGAGAAATCTACAGGTACCGAACTCTGGTGCCAGATTCAATCCAATGGTTTGACTCCGGATGCTTTTGTTGCAGGTGTTGGTACCGGCGGCACGGTAATGGGTGTGGGCAAATATTTAAGGTCGCAAAATCCGATGATAAAAATCCATCCGCTGGAACCTTCCAACTCTCCAACCTTATCAACGGGTTACAAGGTGAGTCAGCATAGAATTCAGGGTATTTCTGACGAGTTTATTCCGGCCCTTTTGGATTTAGGCCAGCTGGATGAAGTCGTGGCAGTTGATGACGGCGATTCGATTATCATGGCCCAAAAGCTGGCGTCTGAAATTGGTCTGGCCGTCGGAATTTCATCCGGCGCCAATTTCCTCGGGGCTTTGCAACTTGAGAATAAGATGGGGAAAGATGCCGTTGTGGCAACCGTTTTTTCCGACAGTAACAAGAAATACCTCAGCACAGACCTGATGCGCACAGAACCGGTAAAGGAGGGTTTCCTGTCAACGGATGTTGAACTGATTGATTACACAGTCTTTAATAGAGTTTGCAATGTATGCTCTGAGATGTAGGTTCCCCAGGATCGTCTATTCTGATTTGATGATTTCGCTGCGCATGCCAATTCCGTTTTCATTGATGGCCTCAATGGCTAGAAATAATCTTCGCATGTTGGTTGAGTTTTAGAAAGTAAATCCAAGTCTGGTTAATCCGTTCCGAACATCTTTGTCCTGCATAAACAGTTTCCAAAGAAGTTGGGAACGGTAATTTTCGATCATCACAACGATCGGTCCCTGATCTATGGCCAGGTAGCGGGGCGGATACCAGTTTGCTGTTTCACTAAACGCATCGTAAAAGCCGTAAGGGCCCCAGAGTTTGTCCTCCAGTTTTTCATAAAAATACCGGGCCGCATGCATGCTTTCTTTTGGAGTATAGGGGAAAGAGGAAAGTGCGGCCGTGGGTGAAATCACACCCTTGTCGTTCGAGGGCATATGGGCGTCATAGCCTTTTATTGAATAGCTGGCAGTCAAGCCCCAGCAGGAGGGTCCGTATCCCTTAAACTTCCCTGGATTTTCGATACAATATCGATAGTCGATCAGCACATGGTTGCGGGTCTCGTCCCAATAGTTGGCGTACCGGTCCTTCAGGTTGCGGGGATCGAGCCCCAAATAGGAATAGTGCGACCAAAAGAGCGGCCCGCCGTATTCGGGTGCCCCGTTGTGTTTCAATTTCAGGGCATAGCCATATTTGGTCGTATTGCCGTTGATGTTTCCACCGCGTGCCCAGCATTGGTGATACGCATCCGGCGATAGCGGGTAGGTCGGGGAACTTGCCCCCAGCACATAAGCGATAAGGCATTCGTTGTATCCTTCGATAGGAAAATTCATCTCCCAGTTATAGGTTGGCGACCAATGCCAGTAGAGGGCCGGCTTGCCATTTTGGTACCAGCTCCATTCCACTTCGCGGCAGAGCATGTCAATTTTTTCGGCAAGTTGTTTTTCCTTGGTGATATCGGGTTTCAGGTAGTTTTTTGCACAAATCAAACCCTGCACAAGGTAGGCGGTTTCCACGATGTCGCCACCATTGTCTTTACCTCCGAATGGCTTAACTTTTCCGGTTTCGCCAAACAACCAGTGAGGCCAGGCGCCATGAAAACGATCTGCTTTTTCGAGGAAAGCTGCAATTTTAGAGAGGCGTTCAACTCCCGATTCCCGGGTAATGAAATGGCGTTCAACGCCAACCAGAATCGACATTATGCCAAACCCGGAACCTCCTGAGGTGACCACATTCTTGTCGTTTTCAGGATAGATGTCATCGGTATGAAACCTTTCGCGGGCCATTCCGGAATTGGGTTCAGCGCCATCCCAGAAATATTTGAATGTTTGATGTTGAATTAGTGTCAGAAGTGAATCATCAGAAATCCGGGTGTTTTTATCCGATTCCTTTATTACCTTGGTGCCACTGTTTGCACAGGAGACGACTCCTGTCACCATGATGAGGGCGAATATCGGGTATTTTAGAAGTCTGTTCATTGTATTTGATATGTAAATCCTAGTTTGGTTAAACCTGCCTGCACTTCCGGATTAGACATGAAGAGCTTCCACAGTAAGCCGGTCCTGTAGTTTTCAATCATTCCGATTTGTGGTCCCTGGTCGATAGCCAGGTAGGATCCGGCAAACCAGATGTCATTCAAACTAAATGCATCGACCATGCCATATTGTCCCCAGATTTTATCTCCCATTTTGTAGTAAAAAAAAAATAATGCCTGAAGTGATTCTTCAGGAGTAAAAGGCAAGGAGGAGATGGCAGCCGTTGGCGCGATGACCCCCACATCGTTTGATGGGGAACTGGCAGTGTAACCGTTCTGAATATCACTGGCGGTGAGTCCCCAGCAAGATTTGCTGTACCCAAAATAGCTTTTCGGATTGGCTTTGCAATACTCATAATTGATCTTTGAATGATTGACAACCTGCGTCTGGTAGTTCGCATAAGCATCTGTTAATCCTTTGGGATTTAATCCCAGAAATGAATATTGTTCGAAAAATAGTGGCCCTCCATAGGCTTCTCCAAGCGGCAGCTGATATCCATAATAGCTGTTGTTGTTTTTGATTGCCCCATTCCGGGCGAAACCATTGTCGTACACCGCTTTTGTGATGGGATGGGTATTGGAAGAGGCTGCCAGGACATATGTAAACAGACATTCACTCCATCCCTGAATGGGCATGTTCATCATCCAGTTTTTTGTTGAGCTCCAGTGCCAATAGAGCTTATTGCTCCCGTCGCGGGTAAAAAAGTTCCATTCTACGGCATCCCAAAGGGCGGTAATATCCTTTCTCAGTGCAGTTTCATCGCTTCCCGCTCCGTTAAAATACTGGCGAACTGTCAGCAATCCCATCATGAGGTAGGAGGTTTCGACCAGATCGGCCCCATCGTCGTTGGTAGAGAAAGGAATGGTCATTCCGGTGGCTCCGTTTAGCCAATGAGGATAGGCCCCGTGGTAACGCTGCGCTTTGTTCTTTAAAAAATCTATCGTCTTTTGCATCCGGGCCAAACCCTCCACTCTGGTAATAAACTTCCGCTGGATAGCGACAGGAAGCGCCATCATTCCAAAACCGGATCCTCCGGTAGTAACCACATCCCCTGAAGTATTCCGTTCGCGGGCCAATCCCGAAACCGAATGTCCAAACTCCCAGAAATACCTGAAAGTCTGCTTCTGGACAAGTGTTAAAAGGGAATCTGTCGAAATAGCAGGGAATTTATCGGTCGAATCGATGGTTGTCAAAAAATTGACAGCCAAAGGTGATACCAGTGAGATGCCGGCACTTGATTTTAATGCATACGAAACGGCCAGTGTGTAACCGGAGAGGAAATTTAGCGGTGCAGTGGGCTTAACGATCAGGGTACTATCGGCATTTTCATAGGAGATATCCAACGGTGAAGGTGAAGATTTTTTATAGGTCAGGGAGACAGCGCCGGCAACCGAAGCGTGCTGAACAGGGGCTGTGAACGAAATTTTTATCACCGGAAGCGTATTGATCCCTTTGTAGCTTAATCCAGAAGATAAACCATTTACCTTGAGTGAATTATAGTTAAAAATGACATTGGCAGGAACAACTTCAACGCTTCCATCCTTCTTGCAGTTAAAAAGCAACATTGAGATCAATAAATAAAGAGGGCACCGAAGCATTTTGAAAGGCTTCCCGATGCAATGGGTGAAATTGTAGATGGTCGAATATATTTTTTCCGGGTATTGCATGGAGCAGAATGAATCAAGTCAGTTAAAAGGCTGCCCGGTTTACCCAGGCAGCCTCTCATCCTGTCAAATTTATCTAAAAAAATCACCTTTTATATGAACCAGAGGCTCTATTTCTCCAAATGGTTCACTTCTCGGCATTGTAAATCGTTTTGATTTCAGCTTGTGTAAGCGCTTTGTTGAAGATACGCAGTTCATCCATCTGGCTTAGGTCTGAAAGATGGTTCCATTCGGTAAAGCGGGGAGCGCCTGACATGATGGAAAGGATATCGCAGCCACTCCAGTTGATTGCCGTTAACGCGGATTCCCGCGCTACTTCACCATTGATATAGATGGTGCTCTTCGCTCCTGAAACCGTAAATGCAAGATGAACCCATTCTCCCAAAGTAGGATCAATTTTTCCCCCATCGTTCCAGCTCTCACCATTTCCGGTTCCAACATTTACTTTGAACTGCTGGGAGGAGGCGCTACCTTCCCTGAAAAACCTGAACCCATTTGTCCGCAAATTCTGAACAGCAGGATAACCGGCATTCGTTTTGTCTTCAGGGCCAATGGTCAGGATACCAGCCCTGTCGGGGTTTGCATTTACCTTCATCCAGAAAACAGCGCTTACTTCGGAGGTTTTCACGAGATTTGTCGTGGGGAATGTCAGATAGGATCCGGCCGCTCCTGCGTAGGCTTTACCTTTTTTCCCGTCGGCAAATGTGGGTGATCCAATTTTAGTTGCGGCGGTATTGGAGTTCAGCTCTTTGAAGTTGCCTTCGAACGGCATGTAGAATACTTCTCCGCTGTATTTTGCCACATAAGGGGAATCATACTGAATGATGTTCTGGATCTCAGTTGAAGTGAGCGCCTTGTTAAAAATCCGCATCTCATCGTAGTAACTGTTGTCCGCTTTATGGTCCCAATAGGCAAAGTTTGGTTGCCCTGATGCAATGGACATCAAATCACATCCGGTCCAGTCGATGGTGCCTGCGGGTACCGTTGTGGTAGCTACACCGTTGATATAGACAATACAGGATGCCTGGGATATGGTGAATGCCAGGTGTACCCAATCATTGGCCGGAGCGTTGACAACACCTCCGTCATTCCATACTTCGCCAGAGCCGACGCCAACATTAAGTTTGAAACGCTGGGAGGTAGCGCCCCCTTCGCGGAAGAACCTTAAACCCTTTGTGCGGTCTTCACCTGACGGACTGATGGAGATAATTCCTGATCTGTCGGGCGAGGCATTTAATTTATACCAGAAAGCTGCCGTAAATTCGCTGTTTCTCAAACTGGCTATCGGGAATGTCAGGTATGAATCGGTTGCGCCTGCATAGGCATTCAATCCCTTCAGGCTTTTCCCTGCAAAACCGGGTGTGCCGACAACCGTAGCTGCCTTGAAACTGAGCTTCTCTACATAATCGCCATCAAAAGGCATGTAGAAAATCTCACTGGGGAAAACTGCTACGTAAGGAGGTTTTTTCTCGAATTTTACAACTCCGTTTGTTATCTTGCCTTGCAGGTCGGTAGCCTTTACTGTCAGGGTATGCAAGCCTGTAGTTACTTTGCTGTAAGAATACTCCTTTACAGCACGACGGTAATCCTTGAATGTTGAGTAACTGGTAATTTCTGTTCCATCCATCAACAGTGAAATGGATTTTATTTCAATGTCGTCGGTCACTTCAAATTGGATATTGATGGTCGCCAGAAGTTCCGGCACCTCTATTTTAACCCCTTCGGTCGGGTACTTGATGGTTACTACAGGAGCCGATGCATCGGCCCCTGGTTCAATCCTGGTTAAAGGGTCGATACCTTTGTTGCAGGAAATGGCTACAACCAGGAAGAACAGTGCTGTTGCTATGTATTTGAATCGTTTCATTTTTTTCCTTTTAGAAATTATTTAGCAGTTTTTAAAGCCGGCAATAAATCGACCTGATTTTGCGGATAGGGGAGGAAAGCCTTGTCGGTAGTGAAATTCCTTCCATCGTAACTTAGCTCCGAATTTTTTCCAAGCCTTACCATGTCGTAGAATCTTGTGCCCCATTCCATGGCCAGTTCGGCAAACTTTTCTTCCATCACTTTCGCATTGTCGACGGTTGAGAGCTGAGGCATTCCGGCCCTTGCCCTAACCAGATTGACGGCTTGCAAGGCGGTCATAGCTGAACCGGTAGCTCCCTGGGTCAATGCTTCGGCATACATCAACAGGATCTCTGCATAGCGGATACAGGTAAAATTCTTGTTGGTCCCGTAATCGGTACGTCCGGGCGTAAGCTGGTCGGAGGGCAAATACTGTTTGCCACTGGCGAACATGGCGCGGGCGTAATCATTGATCACATCCCCCGACCTGATTTTGTTGGAGACCCAAGCCGGCAAGGTTGCGTATTTACTGTCTTTTTTAATTTCTGCGATGCCACGGTTGGTAAAAAGTACGCTGGTCTCCAAGCGGACTGTTTCACCCCTGTCGAGCATAAACTTGATGTATTTCATGCTGGGTTCCCAGAATCCCCATCCATCGCCAGCTCCCGCAACTTTAGGCGTCCATCCAGTTGGCCCGAAGAAAGCAAAGAGATAGCTCTTGTTGTCACCGGCTCCCAATCCAAAATCAGAATACTGCAGTTCGAGGAGGTGTTCCTTGTTTAATTTCCCTTTGATTTTAAACAGGCCATAGAAATCGGGTTCCAGTGCAAATTTTCCGGAACTAATGATCTGCGAGGTTGCATCTGCCACTCCCTGGTAGTTTTTCAATTCAAGATTTGCCAGGGCCTTCAGTGCAAGGGCGGTATATTTTGTCACGCCTCCACGGATATCACTACGCTCATTCGGGTTCACACCTGGCAACATTGGAATTGCCTCATCCATTTGGGTAGCGATGTGCTTCATTACCTCATCTTTGGTTACGGGTTTTGAAACCAGTAATTCAGAAGGATCGGAAGATAGTGGAATGTAAACATTTCCCCATACCCTCGAAAGGTTGAGAAGATACCAGGCCCGGATTGTTTTCGCTTCTGCTGCATACTGGTCTGCGAGCGCTTTGTTGGAAGCAAATTCCTTGTATTTGGCTGTCTGTTCAATGGTAGAATTGGCCACGAAAATGTCGGCATAGTAGTTCTGCCAAAGCGAATTGTACATCCAGTAATCTTTGTTGTAGTTGAATTTGTCTGTTTCGGAGAAATCCTGCTGGTCGCCAAGGCCACCCGCATTCACATCGTCACCACGGACCGCGATCAAAGGGAAATCTTCCCATTGTGTTCCATAGAATTCGGAATACAAACCCAGTAGTGGTTGATTCATGTTCTCCGATTTGGTATAATCAGTCTCCTTCGTAAAAGCCCTGTTTTCAGCGGGCTCATCCAGAAACTTATTGCAGCCTGCAAATGCCAACAACACAAAGAGTTGAAGAATGAGTTTGGTATATGTATTTATTCTTTTCATGATAGAAATATTTTAGGTCGTTAGAATTTAATATTCAGCCCAATAGTATATACAGATGGGATCGGATACATCTGGGTATCTATTCCATTGGCAACTTCGGGGTTAAATCCGTTGTATTTAAATACTGTCAACGGGCGATCGGCAGTTAGTGAAATTTTTGTTTCAGGTACCTGCGTTCCAAACAGATGTTTCCCTTTTATGTTGTATGCCAATTGGATATTTTGTATCCTGAAAAACGATCCATCTTCTACAAAATAATCGCTCATTTTTTGATTCCATCCCTTTCTTAATCCGGCAGAGGAGGGATAATTATTGGAAGTACCCTCACCATGCCAACGGTTAATGGCTAGATCGGCATCCAGGTTTCCATCGGCAGTCCAAATCAGTTCCCCGCGTTTGCGGTTCAGGATTTTGTTTCCGGTTTGTCCCATTAAATTGGCGGTGAATTCAAAATTCTGATAGGAAAGGCCAAGCGTAGCGCCATACATCAGAGTAGGGAAATAGGAGCCTAACACCACCCTGTCATCATCATTGATCACTTTGTCACTGTTCTGATCCTTGTATTTCAGGTCGCCGGGTACCAATCCGTTTGCTTTGGCGATTGGGTCTGCATTTATTTCGGCCTGATTCTGGTAAACCCCAATTACCTGGCGGCCATAGAATGCGAGCAGGGGCTGGCCTACGATGGAGCGTTGACGGAATTCAGCAGAACCTCCATCAATATAGGGTTGTCCGTACAGGTCGCGTACTTCGTTTTTGAGGGTAGAAATATTCGCCCCTATCTGGTATTTGATTTTATTGGATAGCTTGTCACTCCAGTTCAAGGACAATTCAAATCCTTTATTTCTGATGATTCCAACATTCTTAAGAACACTGCCACCGACAGCAGGAATATTCACATTGATGGCTGCATTCTTGGTATCCCGGATGTAATAATCGGCATCGACCGACATCCTGTTATTAAATAACCTGGAGGTAAGACCAACATTGGTCTCTTCGGTCACCTCCCATTTAAGCGAAGAGTAGGTACTGGAAGTGGTTGTTCCTGACACCAATACTCCGTTGACCGCTGTCGTTACTACATTGGTAACAATTGCTCCGTCGCTTGCCTGGATATGGTCGTTTCCAAGCTGGCCCCAACTGGCGCGTAACTTCAGGAAATTGATGGGTTTAAGTTCCTTCATGAATTTCTCTTCCGAGATTACCCATCCAGCCCCAACCGTTGGGAAATAACCCCATTTTTGCTGATACTTGGAACTTCCATCCGCCCTCATGGTGGCGTACAGGAGGTACCGGTCATTGTAATTGTAAGATATCCTGCCGAAATAAGAGAGGCCATATTGCCTGGTTCCATCATCTTTCACGCCCGTAACCGGGATGGTAGCAGACTGATTGATGTACCACGACTGTTGGTGGTCGATCGGGAAATTCAATCCCTGGGCGCTCAGGTTGGAGAACGATTCATCCCGGTAGGAGGTACCGGCCATTACAGCGAGGTTGTGTTTGCCGAATTTGTCGGTGTAAGTCAGTACGTTGTCCCAGATTTGATCAGAATATTCAGAGGTTTTCTTCATGATCGAGGCATCCGGCCTTTGAAAACCGTTGCTGATGTAATATGGGAGATTGATGTTCCGCTCGTTGAGAGAGGAAAAGGCATGGTTATAAGTCGATTTAAAAGAGAGTTTTTGTGGAACGAGATCAATTTTTAAGTAGAAATTGGCCAGCAGCTTCTTGATATTTAATCGATTGTTGGTGAATTCAAGCGAGGGGAAGGGGTTTTGCCCGCTCCGGTAACCAATATCCTGTGCGCTTGAATAATTGATAGGTGTTGCAACTGTGTTGTTTTCATCGTAAACAGGCATGATAGGTACTGCAAAATAGGCAAGGTTCCAGGCATTCGACTCTTGTCCATATTTGACCCCATTGCTGAAAATCATATTTCCGCCCATTGTCAGCCATTCGTTGGCTTTGAAATCAATTTTTGTACGGAGGTTGAAACGTTCATAGTCATTTTTCATTTTCAGGATTCCCTCCTGGCTGAAATAGTTTGTCCCGAGTGAGTAAGAGGCGCGCTGGTTACCGCCTGAAACGCCAAAGTTGTGGTTTTGAATGGCCGCCGGACGAAGAATCTCCTTGAACCAGTCAGTGTTGATATCCGGAACATTGGGATTGATACGGCTTCTGCCATAACGCTGCATGGCGTTTAAAACAAAACCTGCGTCCGTTGCAGAACCGGATTCCCTGGCCATGGTGGCAAATTGTTCGGCATTGGCCATCTTTAATACATTCTGGGCTACCTGTGTGCCATAATAGCCATCATAGCTGATTTCGGTTTTCTGGTTGTAACTTCCGCCTTTCGTCTCGATCAATACAACACCGTTTGCAGCCCTTACTCCATAAATTGCAGCCGCAGATGCATCCTTTAAAACGGAAATGGAGGCAATATCGGAGGGATTTAGAAAATCAATGTTGTCGAAGAACATTCCATCTATAACATAGAGCGGAGCTTCATTGTTGCTGCCGGGATAAGATCCGATACCGCGTACGCGGATGGTAGGGGAATCACCGGGAGCGCCTGAACTTACGACCTGTAATCCGGCCACTTTCCCTTGAAGCGCCTGCATGGCCTGGCTGGATGGTGTCTTGGCCAGCTCCTCGGATTTTAAGGTAGAAATGGAAGATGTCAGGTCTTTCACCTTCTGGGTACCATAACCCACGACCACCACCTCGTCTACTTTAACCGATTGGTCCTGCAGGACAACATTAATAGTTGTTCGGTTTTGAACCGGAATTTCACTGGTCTGATAGCCGATGAAACTATATACGAGTGTTGCCTGAGGTGAGGTTTCCAGGCTGTATGCACCGTTGAAATCGGTAACAGTTCCCGTAGTGGTTCCTTTTACTATAATACTAACGCCAGGAATTCCCAGGCCTGTGGAATCGGTCAACTTGCCTTTTACAATCAAACGGTTTTGGGCAAAAAGTGACGAAACCATAAAAGCCAAACTTAGAAGCAAAATTACTCTCTTCATTTCGAATGTGGTTTTAATTAGTTTTTCAGACCGAAGTTATGGCGACTCAGCTTAATTTGGACTATTTCCAGATACACTTTGAATTCTTAACCAATTTTGAGGAATAAGAAATGACTCATATTTTATACGCCAAAAATATTCCAAGTGATTTAAGGTACTGTACAATAAATAGATGAATTACTTCATATTGTACAAAAATGAGTGAAATATTTTTATGCAAAACATAGAAAAGTGAATAAGGAATCTGTAAATTGCACATTACTTAACGAATGGCTCATTGCAAAAAGCCTGATTAATTGTGAAGATGGCGACACTTTCTGTAAAATTATTTTTGAAATCCTTCGCAACTGGGGTGGTAATGACACTCCTTTTGATCTGCTCTTCGCGGGGGATGGGAAGAGCGGGCAATGTTCTTCCTCAAATCAGGAATTTCACCAAAAACGTTTACAGGGCGTCGAGTCAAAACTGGTCGGTGGGGCAGGACCATGGAGGCATCGTCTATTTTGCCAATAGTATCGGGCTTCTTGAATTTGATGGTGCAACCTGGACATTACACCCATCCCCCAATGGGAATATTATCAGGGCGGTGGCCGTAGATGCCAATAACAGGATATTTACCAGTGGCTATCAGGAGTTAGGTTATTGGGAACGCGACCGGTACGGACGTCTTAAATATACATCCCTGAACGATATGGCGAAGACTTTTTTTACCCCTAATATAGAGTTCTGGAACATCTATATTAATGGTGGGAAGGTTATATTTCAGTCTTTTACACAGATTTTGATCTATGAGGAGGGCAAAATGACGCAACTCAAATTTAAGAGCTTCACCAACTCATTTTCGCTGGTCAATGGAAAGATGTTATACAATGTAATGGATAATGGTATTTATGAAATGCAAAACGGTACAGAAAAGCCATTTTTAGCAGGACCCTTTTTCCAACATAAAATAATCAGGTTTATCCTTCCTTTCCAAAAGGATGATTTGTTGATTGGTACAGCATCGCATGGCTTGTTCCTGCTCAAGGACGGGAAAATTTCGGAGTGGAATTCCCCGCTCAACGGATATTTTATTAAGAACCAGGTCAATCAGGCCAGTCTAACTTTATCGGGGGACCTTGTTATTGGCACGATCCTGGACGGCATCTCAATTCTGGACCATTCAGGCAATCTTAAATGGAGCTACAACACCTCCAACGGAATGCAGAACAATACCGTGCTTGGTCTTTTCGTTGATAAGAGTGACAATATCTGGATTGCATTGGATCATGGCATCGACATGATCTCCATGAAACAGAACTCTGGCTTTTCTACCTTCGAGGTCAGCAATGCCGGTGCAGCCTATGCTGCTGTACAATTCGAAGGAAATACCTATCTCGGGACAAACCAGGGACTTTTTGTAAGTACACCGGATCTGACAAAACCAGGTTTTAAGCTGGTTCAGGAGACGCAGGGACAGGTTTGGGACCTTAAAGTCATCGGGCAGAATCTGGTGATTGGGCATAACTCCGGAACATTCGTGCTGAGAGACGGACAAATAAAAAAGATTTCGGATGTTTCAGGTGCATTCTCGCTGAATGCTGATCCGATGGAGCCTGGCAGCTATCTGCAGTGCACCTATTCCAACCTGGTCAAATACAAGATAGTCAATAACCAGTTTGTACTGGATAAAGTGCTCTTTAACTTCAATGACCTGATCCGCTTTATTGAGTTTGATAACCAGGGCAGTATTTGGGCTGGCCATTTTTACAAAGGGCTTTACCATCTGAAATTCAACAATAACCGAGACTCGGTAAAAATCCTGCACAATTATAGTGAGGATTCCATCTTTTCTGCCTTTAACCAGGTTAATGTTTGCAAAATAGAAAACCGTGTTGTTTTTACGACCGGACGCAGAATTTATACCTACAATGACCTGGACGATAAAATTATTCCATTTGAAAAATTAAATGAGCGCCTTGGGAAATACGCAACAGCCTCCCGAATTGTAAGTGCCGGTGATCAAAAATATTGGTTTCTAACGACCAACTTTATCGGATATTTGAAAATTGAAGGCGTTGAAGTTCAGATTATCAAGGAGTTTCCCTGTGAACTTTTTAAAGACCAGTTGATCCATAAGTTTGAGAATATTTTTCCAACCGGCAATGGCGAGGGGCTCCTTTGTCTTGAAAATGGGTATGCACTGTTGAGAACGCCCGAGCATACCCTGCAAAATCATTTTCAGGAGGTGCAACCCATTGCATATCAGATCTTAGTAAGCGACAACAGTGGGAAAAGAATCCCCGTCGACTTATCGCAAAAGGAAGTTGTTATGCCATTTAACAGGAACAATCTGTCGATGCAGTTTGCCTTTCCTTTTTATTCGACCGACAAGATCAATTTTCAGTGGAAAATTGAAGAACTGACCTCTGATTGGTCTTCCAAAAATGAATCGCCCACCCTCTTTATTGAGCGTCTGCCAACTGGTAAATTCAGGTTGAAAGTGAAGGCAACTGATGCATGGGGCAATGAAAGTAAAGTTTTTTCCATCCGGCTGACTGTCCAGTCGCCCTGGTATTTCTCGATAACTGCAATTATCTTGTATATCATTGTTTTTCTCTTCTCCTTTGCGCTCTTCAGGCACAAAATGATTGCTAAAATACACGAGAAAGAGCGGATCAAACATGAAGGGAAAGAGCGGGAACTTATCAGGTTAAAAAACGAGAAGCTAGAGGCAGAAGTAGCTTACAAAAGCAAGGAACTGGCCAACTCAACCATGTCCATTATCAACAAAAATGAATTTCTTTTGGATATTAGAGAGGTGATATCCAATCAGAAAATTCAGTTAGGAACAAGATTCCCGGAAAAATATTTTAATGAACTGATACGGAAGATAGACAACAACATCTCCAGTCATGATGATTGGAAAATCTTTGATACCAATTTTGAGCAGGCGCACGAAGAGTTCACCAAAAAGCTAAAAATGAGCTATCCTGAGCTAACCCCCAAAGACCTACGGCTTTGCGCATTTCTCCGAATGAACCTTTCCTCCAAAGAGATAGCACCTTTGCTGGGTATTTCTATCAGGGGGGTTGAGAACCATCGGTACAGGCTAAGGTGTAAGATGAATCTCCAGCACGATGAAAATCTTATCGAGATAATTTTAAATATTTGATCAGGAAAGGAATTTCAGGGAGTCATTGGTTTGGTATTCATGGAATGAAGAATAATTGCATGGATAAGTAACCAACTTCTGATTACCTGAATGTCAGTGCAATTTTAATGCCTAAAAAGATCAGGAATCCACCCAGCGTGTAGTTAATAGCCCTTTCGTATTTAAGAAAGACCTGTTGAATTTTTGGTTGCGAAAGGAAGATGGAAACGATGCTAAACCAGCAAAAAGCTGTGGCAATGACAATGGCAGATATGATCAGGACGATATATACCGGAGTGGAACTGGCAATCACAAATGTAAAAAGGCTTAGAAAGAACAAGGTTACTTTGGGATTCAGTACATTGGTAAGAAAGCCCATCTTAAAAGCCTGCAAACGGGTTAGGTCGGTTCCCGATTTTTCAGCCGCAAGGTCTAATTTGGAACCCTTTGCCAGAATTGATGCGATTCCCATGTAAATAAGGTAACCGGCGCCCAGCATTTTGATTATGGTGAAGAGGAGAATGGATTTGGAAATAAGCAGGCCGATTCCCGCAGCGCAATAAAACAGATGGATCATCAGCGCTGTGCTGATACCCAATCCGGTAAAGATCCCAGACCGGCGTGAATAACATAGGGTATTCCGGACTGTCATGACGAAATCCGGTCCGGGGCTTATGGCCCCCAGTAGATTTAAAAGTGCAACGGTTCCGATAAGGGGAAGATATTCCATTTGTTCCAAATCTTAAAACTGCAATTACCGTAATTTTTTTCAAAGGTCAAAATTGGGAAGTACACATAATCTGTTGCGATTTGTCTCAATTTGAATTTGTTCAATTACCTTTGGAATATGGTCTTTTGAAATCAACCAAACAGACGAAATGAAAATTACCAATGCGACAAAAGTCCTCATCACCGGCGGGGCATCGGGTATCGGCAAACTGATGGGTATATACAAAACAATGGAACATTTCGAGGGACGGAAAAATTAATTTTTACTCCTACCATGGAAGATTCATCACGGGCCAAAATCGAATCGCTGGTATCCACTCAACGGGCACTTTTTAAAACCCATGCCACAAAGGATCTCGAATTTAGAATCGGGAACCTGAAGAAATTCAGATCAGCTATCCTGAAATATGAGACCAGGATCGCTGATGCCTTGTGGCTCGATTTGCACAAGTCCCCGGAAGAAGTTTATCTGACCGAGACCAGTATCGTTCTTGGGGAAATAGACTGTCACCTGAAACATTTACGTAGTTGGGCCAGTCCGAAATCTATTCCTACGCCGCTTCCAATCCTTCCATCGTCCAGCCGTATTCTTTATGAGCCATTGGGAACTGCCTTGATCATTGCCCCGTGGAATTACCCGTTTCAGATGTTGCTCAATCCATTGGTAGGGGCAATCTCATCCGGTTGTTGTGCCCTGCTCAAACCATCTCCCTATACACCGAACATCGCCAAAGTTATGGAAGAGCTGGTGGCCGAAATCTTCGACCCGGCATACATTGCCATGGTTCAGGGCGGGAGAGAGGTTAACCAAATATTGCTCGAACAACGGTTCGATGTGATCTTTTTCACGGGTAGTCCGACCCTTGGCAAAATTGTGATGCAGGCTGCAGCTAAATTTTTGACCCCGGTGGTTTTGGAATTGGGGGGCAAAAGTCCCTGCATTATGGATGCCGGCGCGAACATCAAACTGGCAGCCAGACGAATCGCCTGGGGAAAATGCATCAATGCCGGACAGACCTGCATTGCCCCCGATTACCTGTTTGTTCACCAATCGGTAAAGGAAAGGCTGGTCAGGGAGTTTGCCATTGCCGTAGAAGGGATGTACGGAAAAGTGATCAAAGAGAGCAGATATTTCCCCAGGATCGTGAATGCCCAAGCAGTTGAACGGCTCCAAAAACTGATGCAGCATGGGAAAATCAGTTATGGAGGAGAGGTTGATGTTGACCAAAAATTTATTGCCCCAACCATTATCGAAGATGTCCGGGCCGATTTCCCGATCATGCAGGAAGAGATTTTTGGTCCCCTGCTGCCGGTCATAACCTTTGAGAAACTGGATAGTGTGGTGGAGTTTATCAATTCAAACGAGAAACCGCTGGCTTTTTATTATTTTGGGCCCGAAAAGGTTGCCCGGGAGATTTTGATCAAAACAACTTCCGGAGGCGGTTGCATCAACGATACGCTGATACACATTGCCAACCATCGCCTGCCATTCGGTGGTGTTGGTAACAGTGGAATGGGCAATTACCACGGGAAGTTCAGCTTTCAGGCGTTTAGCCATGCAAGGGGGATCGTGTCATCAGTTACCTGGATTGATCTGCCTTTTAAATACCCTCCTTTCAAATTCTTTAAGTGGGTGAAAAAAATTCTTTAATCATGAAAAAAACGTATAAAATTATTCTCGTTTTCATTCTGCCGGCGATCATTGTTTTGATAGCAGCAGTATTGATTGCCCTACCTTCAGTACTGAAGAACTATATCAACAAACATGGACAGGAGTATTCGGGCAGGAAAACTACGGTTCAGGATATCAAAATAGACTATTTTCGGTCGACTTTGAGTATAATGGATTTTAAATTGTATGAGGCAGACGGCAATGCAATGTTTGTCTCTTTTGATTCACTAACAATCAGTATCAAGCCCCTTCCATTATTCTCCTCCAAACTGGTTGTGGAGAAGTTTCGTATCGTCAAACCGGCAGTAAATATTATTAAAAAGGATACCATCTACAATTTTGATGATATCCTGGCATTTGTCAATGCCAAACCGAAAGAGAAGGTTTCGGAAAAACCCTCCAAACCATTCGCCTATTTTCTGAACAACATCTCCATGGAGCAGGGAAAGCTGGTTTTTACAGATAAAATGGTCAATAGTACCACCAACCTGAAAGACTTAAGCTTTTTCATCCCTTCAGTCAATTTTAATCAGGATGAGTTGAAAGATGCGGGCATCAAATTCCATTTTGAGAATGGCGGCTTCTTTCAGGCCAAAGCTAATTATAACCAGAAGCATGGTTCCTACCAGGCTGATTTTACGATTGACAACCTTGATATTTCTCCATTTTTACCCTATGCTAAGGAGTATTTTAAGATAAATAAGCTTGGCGGTTTGGTGGGTGGCGATTTTCGTCTGACAGGAAATATTAATAACCTTGATTCCATTCTGTTGCGTGGCAAAGGACATGTCGCAGATTTTTCGGCCAATGACCTTGTCGGGCAAAAAGTGGTAGGGTCAAAAAGTGCAACTGTAAAGATATTGGATACCTATCCCATGAAATACAGCTTCCGTTTCAGTGACCTCGAATTAAACGAACCCTATCTTTATGTTGAGATGAAAGATTCAACCATCAATTGGCTCAACCTGATGATGGAAACACCGGCAGATACGGTCCCGTTCAACTATTTCTATCAGATCAAAAAGTTAAGTATTGTGAATGGTTTGCTGGACCTGCGCGACAATTCCTATGAGGCGCCTTTCGATTATCATCTAAGCGAGATTGCCATGAAGGTCGATTCTATCTCCTCAACCTCAAAATGGCTGAATGCCTTTGCCACCATGAGGCTCAACCAAAGAGGTAAGCTCCAGGCTGAACTGGGGATCAATCCTTCAGATCCATACGAAATGAAGGTTAATTATGTCATCACCAATTTCCAACTAAGTGATTTGAGCATCTTTTCCAGGCATTACGTGGGTTATCCCATCTTGCTTGGGAACATGTATTACCAGGGAAAAACTTCCATAACCGGCAAGCAGCTCACCAGTGAAAATAAGCTGATCGTACGAAATGCCAAATTAGGTAAAAAGAGCAAAGGGCTGATGAACTTACCGTTAAGGCTGGCACTCTACCTTTTGAAGGACATCCATGGCGATATCATTCTCGATTTGCCCCTTTCAGGCGACCTGAATGATCCCAAAACAAATATTAGCAAGCTTGTTTGGACTACTCTAAAAAATGTTGTCATTAAGGTAGTTGCCTCGCCATTTATTGCCTTGGGCGGTCTACTTGGGGTAGAACCTGGCGAGGTCAAGGGAATAGAATTCAACTATGCCGACACGATCCTCACGGCGACCCACATGAGAAGAATCAAACTTTTTACGGAGCTGGAGAAAAAGAAACCTGATATGCAGGTAGCCATGAATTATTTCAATGATGCCGCTCTCGAAAAAAAGGAGATAGCCACCCGGGAAGCAGGAAAACTCTTTCAGGCCGAAACCGGCGCTGATTACCAAAAGGAGAGTGAGAAATTCACGGCTTTTCTCAGGATGAAACTTCATTCCGATACTGTGAATACCGTAGACGGAAGCGCGTTGTTGATCGGTGGGCACAAACTGGATTCCATCCAACACAATATTTCGCAAAAGAGAATCAAAAAAATCGAGGCAGCCTTGCTCGGATTTGATGAATCTACGAGGATCAAAGTGACGGTCCCGGATAGCAAAACCCCGGAAAATTTGGGAAGCAGACCTGTTTTTGAATTGAAATTCTCTGTTGATGAGTAATTTCAAAAAATAGATCCTCAAGGTTTTCAAAACCTGAGGGTCTATTTTTTGAAGGGCAGCTAAAACTATTTTTTCTTCGCGGCAGCCTCTTTAGGAACCAAGAGCCCAATCTTTCCCCAAAATAGGAAATAAATAGGAAATGAGGTGACCAAGTTTAATTTTCCGAGTAACGGATAAAGAAATCTTGTTTAACGGACAACAATGGTGTAAAATGAAAAAATATAACTTACTGCGAGTGTTGATATTCATATAACTTTATCTTTGAACTATCTATAGCTTATATAAATGTGAGTAAACTGACTATTATTTTCCTCTGCTCCCTTCTCTTTTGGGCCGCCAGCCTTCGAAGTCAAAATGTTACGGAGCCGCCCGGGTTTATAAAAAAGGCCAACCGCCACGAAAAAAACGGATGGATTTTCCTTCACATTGAGGGAAGCCCCAGGGAACGCGGCTTTCAGCATGGAGCGCTGATGGCGCCAGAGATCATGGAGAACCTCCGTCTGCTGCGTGCCAGATGGGAGCACCAGACCGCCCTGGATTGGTCGTGGTATGTGCAAAAGGCAGGGGAGGTGCTTGCCACGAAAGTAGATGCCGAAAATCTGGAAGAGTTGGACGGGATTGTGGAAGGATTGAAGTCGGCCGGAGTAAACACTTCACGCAATGAAATGGTTGGGCTCAACGGTTACGCTGAATTATTGGGCTATTGGTGGCCTACCGTAAAAGATTCCGTGAGGGTTCATTATAATATGCAGCCCAAAGAGTCGTGCAGCTCCTTTATTGCGACAGGCAACATGACCGCCGACGGCAAGATCGTACTGGGGCATAATACGATGGACCTGTACCACAATCCGCTCTGCAACATCATCCTCGATATTCTTCCCGAAAAGGGTCATCGGATCCTGATGCAATCCGTGGCAGGGTGCATTCACAGTGAAACGGATTTTTTCATCACCGATGCAGGACTGGTCGGTTCAGAAACCACCATCGGCGACTTTTTTCCCTTCGATCCGAAAGGTGTGCCAGAGTTTTCGAGGATGCGCAGGGCTACCCAGGATGCTTCCACCATTGAGCAATGGTGCGAAATTATGAAACGAGGCAACAATGGCGGCTATGCCAATGCCTGGTTGCTGGGCGATATCAACACCAACGAGATTGCAAGGTTGGAACTAGGTTTGAAACAGGTAGCTTTCGAAAAGAAGAAAGAGGGATATTTTATCGGGTCCAATGTGGCCGAAAACCTGAAATTGCTCCGGTTCGAGACAAAGAAAGACGAGACCAACATCAAATACTCCTCCATTGCGCGTCGGGTGAGGTGGAAAGAGCTGATGAAAAAATACGAAGGCAAAATTAACCTGAAACTGGCCAGGAGATTTGAGGCCGACCACTACGACACCTACCTGAAGAAGAAAAATCCGGGAGGGCGCACCCTCTGCGGACACTGGGAAATTGACGCGCAGCCGTTCGGCCCGTCTATTCCATATAGTCCCGAAGGTACCCTCGACGGGAAAGTGGTCGATGCGGCCATGGCCAAAAACATCTCCTTCTCCGCCAGGTGGGGTTCGGCCTGCGGCAGGACTTTCGACGGAGCCAAATTTCTGAAAGAACATCCACAGTATTACTGGTTGGAAGGGATGCTGGCTGATCGGCCAAGGCAGTCGTGGACCACGTTTACTGCTGGGGAAAAGGAATAATTAAAAGATTACCATGAAGATAAAAAGGATTGAACTCTACCAAATGCCCATCAAACTCAAAGAGCCTTTCATCATCTCTTTGGGCAAATTCAATTATGCCAGCAATGTGGTGGTCGTCATCCGAACAGATAGCGGATTGAGCGGCTTTGGGGAGTGCAGCCCTTTTATGTCGATCAACGGTGAAAGCATGGATACCTGCATAGTGGTTGGGCAATATCTTGCCAGGGTGCTGATAGGGCAGGATCCGACCAATATTGAAGTTTGCACAAGCACGATGGATCAGGTCATTTATGGAAACTCCAGCATCAAGAGCGCATTCGATATGGCTTTATACGATCTTGCCGCTCAACAGGCAGAACTTCCGCTGTATGCTTTTCTTGGGGGTAAAAACAATAAAGTATTGGTGACCGATTATACCGTTAGCCTGGGTGATAAGCACAAGATGGTACATGATGCCTTATGGATCAAACACCATGGATTTCAGGCCATCAAGGTTAAACTGGGCGAATCGTTCGAGAAAGACTTCGAAAGGATCCATCTGATCAGGGGGGCCGTTGGCAAAGAGATCCCGATGCGGATCGATGCTAATCAGGGATGGAGTACGGAAACAGCCATTGTTACTTTGCGTGCACTCGGCCCTTACAACATCCAGCATTGCGAAGAGCCTATTCCCCGCTGGAATTTTATGGAACTGCCAAAAGTCAGGAAAGAGAGCCCCATCCCGATCATGGCCGATGAATCCTGCTCCGACCACCATGATGCCAAAAGACTGATAGATTTGAAGGCCTGTGATCAGCTGAACATCAAACTCGGGAAATCATCCGGTATTTTCAATGCACTGAAAATCATTCAACTTGCCGAGGAGACTGACATGCACCTCCAGGTAGGGGGCTTCCTCGAATCCCGCCTGGGATTCACCGCTGCCGCCCATCTGGCGCTCATCAGCGACCACATCGTCTACTTCGACTTTGACACACCTCTCATGTTCACGGAAGACCCGGTTTCCGGCGGAATAACCTACGACAACCGGGGAGTCGTTACGATCCCGGATGCGATTGGACTGGGGGCATGGGTGGATGAAGGGTATTTGAAAGGGCTGAAGAAGGTAGAGGTCTGTTGATTCTGGGCTATTCCGAATGGCGTAATTTTCTCAAAGTAGTCGATAAGGCAAAGGATGCCTGTAAGAATTCCGGGGTGAAAATCACCGATCAATTTGTTGACGTCAACAAATTGATCGACATGGCTAAATGTGCTCAACGTCAGATAGATGACGTGGCATTAACACGATATGCGTGCTATTTAATTGCACAAAATGGGGACGCTGCAAAGGTTGAAATTGCCTTTGCACAAACTTATTTTGCCGTTCAGACAAGAAAGCAAGAGATCATTGGCTGATTTCTTACCGACCCTTACCATAAAAGCCAAGGATTTTGCGGTTGAATTGACTAGTCACAATGTTATTGAAAAGGATCTAAAAGGGGTAAATCCAATTGAAAATGAACATATTGAGAATAATTCAGCTGTGCGTAATGTGCTGATTGACAGAGGTGTGAATCCGGAGTCGCTCCCTCCTTCAGAGGATACAATTATAGTTAAACGTCGACTAAAAAGTGAAGAAAAAAAGATCTTGGTAAACTTGAAAAAGACAACAAAAAGCATGGTAAAGTAGGTTTATGACAGGTCTTTATTCTATGAAAGATTCCCCAAAAACCTATCCGACCCATAGATCACCCGTAGCCGATGGGCCATCATCTCTATTTTAAAGCTGCCACTTCCCAAATTTTCACCGTCTGATTCTCCCGGCAGGGGAGTCGCAGAACTGATTTTAATGGTTTTTCCTGTATGGGTTGAGACGCGTTTGTCAGAAATGAACTTTCCGGAATAGAGTCCCTTGAAGTTGGTCAGAATACCCCAGAGCCCGATTTTACGGATCACCGTGATATGAAAAAGCCCTAGCAGCGGGTTGGCTTCCGGGACTTGCATCATCCCACCGCCATTGAATTTGCCCAATCCGATGCTGGCGGTGAACAGGTTAACCTCCAGAGATGCGCCATCGATCATAAATTTAGTCTGCCTGCTTTTGAAGTTGAAGTAACCTGATCCCAGACTTTGGATGTATACCCTGATGCCCTTTACCCCTTTGGATTTGAGTTCATTGGCGTTTTTTGCCACCAGTGCGTCAAACCCGAATCCGGCGATATTGACGAAGTAGCGTTTGCTGGCCTGCCCAGCCACATGGCAGGTAATCTCACCAACATCCTGTTTGACAGATTTACCCTCAAGGATGATATCGATGGCTTTCTGGTAATGGTCAGGTATCCCGAAGGTCCTGGTCCAGTCGTTGCCGGTACCCACAGGGATCATCCCAAGTGTCACTTCATGGTGCGACTGCTGCTCAGCAAGAAATATTCCGTTGACGACCTCATTGAGGGTGCCATCGCCTCCGGCCACCAGCAGGTGGGTGGCTCCGCGGGAGACCAGCTTTTTGGTTAGTTCAATGGCATGGCGATGGTATTCAGATAGATGGAGCGTGAAAATAATCCCGGATTTTTGCAGCAGTTGCTCGATTTTATTCCGGTCGTCAGCCCCTTTCCCTCCACCTGCATGGGGATTCAAAATGACCTGCCACTCGATTCTGCTATTTTCTGGCATCTGATTTTTAGTTCAGTAGTTGGTAAGTGACTACAAATCTAAAAAAAATCGGGTGCAGATATGCTCTGCACCCGAAAATCAATAAAACTGTATCTTTGAATAAAGTTTGACTGCATTTTTGTTGCTGCCAATCTCAAAAGAAATAATTTTTTACCACAATAGGCACATAGAACACATTAGTACTAGTGTGACCTATGTGTCTATTGTGGTGAATGAAATGACAAGATTTAAAGAGAAACTCCTGAATTGGCTGCTCTTATTCCTGTACTGCAGCAATACCCGGTAGTACACGGCCTTCAAGGTATTCGAGCATGGCGCCGCCAGCCGTTGAGATGTAGGAAACTTTATCGGCAATTTCGAATTTGTTGACGGCTGCTACAGAGTCACCTCCGCCAACCAGTGAGAATGCCCCATTGGCGGTTGCTTTAACGATGGCATCTCCGATGGCTCTTGTACCAACAGCGAATTTGTCCATTTCGAATACGCCAACCGGACCATTCCAAAGAATCGTGTTGGATTCGCTGATTACTTTGCTGAAATTTTTGATGGTCTCAGGACCGATATCCAATCCTGACCAGTTGTCGTCGATGGCATAGGATGGGACCACTTTTGTATTGGCTGTCTCGGCAAATGCATCAGCTTCAACTACGTCGACAGCGAAGTGAAATTGGACCCCTTTGTCTTTGGCTTTCAACAACAGGCTCTTGGCAAGCTCAACATAATCGTCTTCACAGATGGAACCACCAATTTTTCCGCCCTGGGCTTTCACGAAAGTGTAAGTCATCCCGCCGCCGATGATCAGGTGGTCGACAGAATTAAGCAGGTTCTCGATGATGGTAATTTTGGAGGATACTTTTGAACCGCCCATGATGGCCGTGAATGGGCGCTTCGGAGCCTTGAGTACTTTATCCAGGCTCTCTACCTCACTGGCCACCAGCAGGCCAAACATTTTGTCGTTGGGGAAGAATTTAGCAATAACTGCAGTTGAGGCATGGGCCCTGTGGGCAGTTCCGAAAGCATCATTGACCCAGCAGTCGCCCAGAAGTGAGATCTGACGTGCGAACTCTTCGTCGCCACCCTCCTCTTCAGGATGAAAACGCAGGTTCTCCAAAACCAATACTTCACCGGCTTTTAGTGCAGATGCCATTGCCTGGGTTGCTTCACCGATGCAGTCCGGGGCCATTTTTACTGCCTTGCCACCCAGTAATTTGCTGAGGTGTGGCACAAGATGCCTCATCGAAAATTTATCTTCCGGACCCTTTTTCGGACGTCCAAGGTGAGACATAATGATCACAGCCCCGCCTTTACCCAAAATGGTGTTGATGGTTGGGAGGGCAGCAGTCATGCGGGTATCGTCTGTAATTTCGAATTGTTCGTTGAGCGGAACATTGAAGTCAACTCTGATTAAGGCATTTTTGCCTGAAAAGTCATAAGTTTCAATCGTCTGCATATCGTTGTAATTTAATTTTTTAAGAAGCCCAAAGATAGTGGATATCTGTTGGATAAGCCTCTTTTATGTGTTAATTTATTACTAATTCATCAGGAGTTTTTGTGGTCTGGATAGCCAGTGACCTTTTTTTTTTACTTTTGAGGGGCGGGTCAAAAGTGTTTAAATTACACTTATCGATAAAGCCCGTAAATGGTTTACAAAAAAAGTTTCACGCAAAGTTCGCAAAGGAAGACGCAAAGGCCGCAAGTTTAGCTTTGCGCTCTTTTGAAGTTGGTCTTTGCGTATTTTGCGTGAAATACAGAAGTCTGATAATCATACTATGCAATTTAATGATGTCATCGGACAGCGCCAAACGAAGGAGCTGTTTATTCAATTGGCAAAGGAGCAGCGCGTTCCCCATGCTATGCTGCTGGTTGGTCCTCCCGGGAACGGGAAGCTTGGCATGGCATTGGCTTTTGCACAGTACCTGAACTGCCGCGACAAGACGGAGAACGACTCCTGTGGTGTCTGTAGTTCATGCTTGAAATTCAAGAAGTTGATTCATCCGGATCTCCATTTTACCATCCCGGTCGTCAAAACATCCGCCATCTCCAAACCCACTAGCACTGACTATCTCGCAAAGTGGAGAAGCTATTTTTTGGCCAATCCATACCCCATCTACGAAAGATGGAACCAACTGATTGCAGAAGAGAACAAACAGGGGATGATCTATGTGGATGAGGCTGCTGAAATCATCCAAAAGCTTAACAGGAAATCTTACGAAGCCGACTACAAAGTTTCGCTGATCTGGCTTCCCGAGACCATGCACCTGACATGTGCAAATAAAATACTGAAAGTTCTTGAGGAGCCACCTGCAAATACCCTATTTATCCTGGTAACGGAGGAGGAACAACGGCTGATCAGCACCATCCGGTCGCGTTGCCAGACCATCCGGATACCGCGAATCGACGAGCAGGATCTTGCACAAGCCCTGACCCATCATCCCGAGCTGCGAGAAAACAATCCTGCTGTTGTGGCCCGCATGGCCAACGGAAATTATATCCTGGCCGAAGAGATGTTGCTCGAAGATGAAGTCAGGAGATACAATTATCGGCTTTATACCTCTTTGATGAGGTCGGGGTATGGTCGTAACTTGCAGGAGTTGCTGGCCTGGTCGGACGAAATTTCCTCCATTGGCAGGGTGAGACAGCTAAGTTTTCTAAGGTATTGCTGCGATTTTACCCGCGAAAATTTTGTGTCGAATTTCAGGCAGCCGGATTTGGTTACAATGAGTGAGGAAGAGGAAAAATTTGCCAATAAATTTGCCCCTTTCATCCACGACAGGAACGTGCTCCACCTCTTTACCGAGTTCGAAAAATCGTTGAAAGACATTGCTTCCAATGGAAATGCCAAGGCCGTTTTCACGGATATGGCGCTCAAAATTTCCAAGCTGATCAGGCTTTAGTCCCCAGTAGCCGTATTATTTAAATTCTCTAATTTGGAGCTATTATAGTTTTCACATGGTTGCATGTGATTCACACTGTTAATTTTCATTATTTTTGTACTGACAGAAGAAAATTACAAATTACGGATTAGTTAACTCAGATAATTCATGAACACTATACTAAAGACGGCACGTGGATGCTCGTCCTCACCGCAAACACGCAGCTGTGTCAAATTGAATGTATACAACTGGCTTTCCGATGTTCCAAATACCCTCAATCCAAACGAAATAATAGAAATCCGTTTCAAAAATACCCGGAAGGATTATTTTAAAAACGTCAACGATCTGCCCTTGAAGCCCGGAGATATTGTTGCAGTTGAGGCCAGTCCCGGTCACGATATTGGGATTGTTTCACTCGTTGGAGACCTCGTTCTCAAGCAGATGAAAAGGCATAAGCCCACCTTCGTAGATGGTGAACTCCGTAAGATTTACCGTTTGGCCAAACCGGTCGATATCCAGAAATGGGAAGAGGCGATCCAGTTGGAGCACGAGACCATGTTGAAAGCCCGGAAAATTGCCGAGGACCTTCGCCTGAACATGAAAATCGGTGATGTTGAATTTCAGGGAGATAAGACCAAAGCTATTTTTTATTATATTGCAGATGAGCGTGTTGATTTTCGTCAGCTCATCAAAGTGTATGCAGATACTTTCCGGATACGGATTGAGATGCGCCAGATTGGCGCCCGTCAGGAGGCCGGTAGAATTGGGGGGATTGGCCCTTGTGGCCGCGAACTGTGCTGCAGCTCCTGGATTTCCAATTTTGTGTCGGTCACAACCAATGCTGCACGATATCAGGAGATATCGCTGAATCCACAAAAACTTGCCGGACAGTGCAGTAAACTCAAATGCTGTCTGAACTATGAACTGGATTGTTACATCGATGCCCAACAGGATTTTCCTCCCAACAATGTGCAGATTGAAACCGAAAAAGGTAATTTCAACTACCTGAAGGCGGATATCTTCAAGGGTATTTTCTGGTATGTGAGGGAAAACTATCAGGGAGGCGGCGTCATCGGGGTATCCGTTGAGAAGGTGAAAGAGATCCTCCGGTTGAACCGCAGTGGAAAACGTATTCCTGATTTGACCGGGGATATCATTGAAATACCGGATGATGCAGTTCCAACTTACCAGAATTCAACTGGTCAGGAGTCGCTCGACAGGTTTGATCAGGGTTCGAACAAATTGAGGAGAAAGAAGCGTCACAAACCAATTCTGACACGTAAAACCAATTCTAATCCCGACAATGAGATTTCACAAGATACTCCGGACGAGTAAGGCTGTTTTGCTTCTCTCTATTGCTGCAGTTGTAATTTTCTCCTGCAGCAGAAAGATCGTTTTCAGCGATTACAAATCCCTGAGCGGATCCAAATGGCACCAGGATTCCATTCTGAGATTCGATATGACGGTGCCCGACTCCTCGAAGATATACAACCTTTATCTGAACGTCAGAAACGACGGCAGATATGGTTATAGTAACCTCTGGTTGTTTGTCAAGATTACTCCCCCAAAAGGTAAAGTCCTCAATGATACCATTGAACTCTCCCTGGCCAATCCGGACGGAAAGTGGTTGGGGCACGGCCTCGGCGACATCTACGACATGAAATATCCCTACAAACAGACGACCATCTTCCCTTCAGCCGGCTACTATCGGTTTGAAGTGCGACAGGGTATGCGCACTGAAGACGGCGTTTTAAGAGGGATCAGGGATTTTGGCATAACACTCGATAAAGCTAATTAAAGAGATATGAGTGATAAGTTATGAGTTATTAGATGCTTTTATCTTGATTTAGAGCCAATGCAATTTTTCCCTCGGCTTCGCTCGGGGACCGTCTCATCTTCATATCTTTCCATCAGCACATCAGCACATCACCACATCATCTAATCAATAAATGAGTAAAAACAAGCTCTCCAAATTTGCCGAGGTGCACGCTTTGCCCAATGTGGTGGAGGTTCCGTATGCGGTGTTGCTGCAAGGGCCATATAAACTGCAAGGCAAATGGAGCAGTCAATTTTTCGGCAATGATTTTCCGGTAGTTCTGGAACTGGGTTGCGGAAAGGGGGAGTACACCGTCGGACTGGCGGAAAATTTTCCTGAAAAGAACTTCATTGGCATCGACATCAAAGGTTCCAGAATCTGGACAGGCGCTACAGCCGCACATGCAAGAGGATTGAAAAATGTTGGATTCATCCGAACCTACGTCGAATTGCTTCCCGCTTTTTTCGAACCGGATGAGGTGAGTGAGATCTGGATCACCTTTCCTGATCCCCAGATGAAAAAAGGGCGCAAGCGACTTACCTCCACAAAACTTCTGGCCCATTACGGCAAAGTAATGAAGCCAGGTGGGATCGTTCACCTCAAAACAGACAGCAATTTTCTGTACCAATATACAAGCGCGCTGGTCCATTTAAACAATTTCAAGGTGGAAGCAGAAACTGATGATTTGTATGCTTCAGCGTACGCGGATGAAATCATGGGGATCAAAACCTATTACGAACAGCAATGGCTCAGCCGGGGTCTGACCATCAAATACCTGAAATTTGTTCCACATTTCGAAAACCTGGTCGAACCCGACCTGGAAATTGAATGGGACGAGTACAGGAGCTTTGGGAGGGACCGCAGGAGTAGGGTCGTTGATGGAAATGAAACGGGGAAACGTTGAAAAAAGAGAGGGAGACTTGGCGAGGGGGCGAGTGGGAGACCGAATGACGGGCTAGGGAAACGGTGAAGCGATGAAACGAAGCGCCGGTTCCCGAGCGAAGCCGAGCGGTCTTAATTTGTGTAATTTGTGAAATTTGTGGTAAGAGCGGGTTAATCCGTGTAATCAGTTTTAATCCAACCAATTGTTTTTTATGAACGATTTTTACGAAAAGGTATATGATGTCACCCGTTTGATCCCTCCCGGCAGGGTGACGAATTACGGGGCCATCGCGCGCTACCTTGGCACCGGATTATCGGCCCGTGTGGTGGGCTGGGCGCTCAACAATTCGCATCAGCAGGAACCTTTCGTCCCCGCCCACCGGGTGGTCAACAGAAATGGATTGCTGACGGGCAAAGTCCATTTTCATCCCCCGTCCGCCATGCAGGAGCTGTTGGAAAACGAGGGGATTATTGTGGAAGATGATGCAGTGGTCGATTTCGATAAACACTTTTGGGATCCGATGAAAGAGTTGGAATGAACCTTCCGGCGACAGCCGAAAAAGGGGATTCAAAACAGTTGCAACAATAAAATCAATCCTTCGTAACCAATATATTTGACGGAACGTAAAAGTCAATAAGACATTTATTTCAATTTGATACGCGTAAATATTTTATATTCAGTACGATAATGATTTGTAAGCCAATGTCGTTTAGTTAAGGTTTTTATATTGTTAGCCTTGTGTCCTTTGTGTGTGCCTTTGAGTCCTTCGTGTTGAAATATAAGTACTTAAACACAAATGACTCAAAGTGAAACACAAAGGAAGCACGAAGAATTCGTTAACTAAGCGAAATTGTATGGTAATTTTTAACCTTTAATTTGTAATTTTTAATTCAACTATAATGGCCCTAATTCCCAAAAATATATCCGACACCCTCCGGAGAATTCTTTTCCCCGGCACTGAAAAAAGCATTGTAGATCTGGAGATGGTTCAGGAAATCCGTGTCGCAGGTAAGAAAATCACTTTTTCTTTGATATTTCAGAAGGAGGATGATCCCTCCGTTGGTCCGGTTTCCGAAGCTTGCAAGGACGAGATCCGGCGCGAGTACGGCAGCGACTTTGAGGTAGCAATAACCCCCAAAAGCGCCAACAGGATGACTCCTCCAGTGTTGCCGGGTGTCAAAAATATCATCGCTATCGCCTCAGGCAAGGGAGGCGTGGGCAAGTCAACCATGGCAGTCAACCTGGCTATTGCATTGGCCAGGAGGGGAGCCAGAGTTGGGTTGGTCGATGCCGACATATTTGGACCTTCGATACCCAAAATGTTTGGGGAAGAGGATGCTCGTCCCTATTTCGAAAAGATCGATGGTCGCGACCGGATCGTTCCCATTGAGAAATTCGGCGTTAAATTCCTCTCTATTGGTTTCTTTGCCAACAAGCAGGATGCCCTTATCTGGCGCGGCCCGGTTGCCTCCAATGCATTGAAACAGCTGATCATGGAAGGGAATTGGGGCGAACTCGACTTTATGCTGGTTGACCTGCCACCCGGAACCAGCGACATTCATCTTACGCTGGTTCAAACGCTGGCAGTTACCGGAGCTGTTATCGTTACCACACCACAGGATGTTGCACTGGCCGATGTGGTAAAAGGTGTATCCATGTTCAACAGCAAGTCGATCAATGTGCCTGTTTTGGGGATCATCGAAAATATGTCGTGGTTTACTCCGGCGGAACTTCCTGAAAACAAGTATTACATTTTTGGCAAAGATGGCGGAAAAGAGTTGGCAGCTTCCATGAATCTTCCTTTACTGGGCCAGATTCCAATTGTGATGCGTATCCGGGAAGGTGGAGACAGTGGTTTGCCGGCTGCATGCGATGAGGAGAGCGCTTCAGGAGTCGCGTTCGAACAATTGGCAGATGAGTTAATCGTGCAGTTGGAGCACCGGAACATTTATTTTGAACCAACCAAGAAAGTAACAGTTAAACGGAAGTAATTTTTTCAGCAATTTTGAGTTAATTTGTATTATACATTTATCCAAAAACGCTTGAAGGGACACGCCTTAAATCAGTTTTTTTATCCGCTGGTTCTACTGTTTTCTGTTGGATGCTCCACGCAGAACAACACTGCTATATCCCGGTTTTACCACCAGTTAAACTCCCAATACAACGTCTATTTTAATGCAAGGGAGAGTGTTAAGGAAGGTTTGTTGCGGATAGACCATCAAATCATTGAGGACTACACCCATCTGTTACCGGTTTACCCTGAAACCAGTCCAGGCGCCTCGCAGGTGGCTATGTCGCAAATGGAATATGCTGTGCAGAAGTGTCTTAAACTGATTGCGACCCACTCCATAACCAAGAGCCCCAAACGAAAAACCAATAAATCCGAGGCATATACAGCATTTGCATACAAAGCCGAATACAACAAGTGGGTAGATGATGCTTATCTGCTGATGGGACAGGCAGCTTACTATCAGCGCGATTTTCACAGGGCTGAGGAGAGTTTCAATTACATCTTGCACAATTTCTCCAATCAGCCAACCAGGAATCCGTCTTTTCTATGGTTGTCAAGATGTTATATCGAAACTGGCGAATTTGACAAAGCATTTCAAATATTAAAATTGCTTGAGCGGGATGGCAGTCTGCCGGCAGAGGTCAAAAAGGATCTTACCATTGTAAAGGCCGACTATTATATCACTGTCAAAGATTGGAAGGAAGCTGTCTTTCAGTTGAATCAGGCGCTGAAGATGGATTTGAGCAGAAAAGAGAGGGGGAGATACAATTTTATTTCGGCCCAACTCTACCTGGCCCTTGGGCAAAACAACGACGCTGTGGCTGCTTTTCACCGGGTTGTCAAATCAAGGCCTCCCATCAGAATGGCCTTTGAAGCGAAAATTTCACTACTGGAATATGACAGCAGCAATCCGGCAGAGGTAGATTTGGCGCTTGCCAAAATGATCAGAAACGGAAACAACCGTCCATACTTCGACCGCATTTATTATGCCAAGGGTGAGGTAGCGCTAAAGTCGCATCGCAGGGAAGAGGCGCTGAAGGATTTTAGGACTTCTGTAACCTATAGCATCGATAACAACAACCAACGGGCGCTCTCCAGTTTAAAAGTAGCCGGTCTTTCGCTGGAAGAGAGTAACTACCGTATGGCTTCCTGTTATTACGACAGCGCGATGGCGGTGATTGGCCCTGGTTATCCAGGTTACTTGGATATTGTTTCGAAAACCAACGGTTTGGCGGCCCTTGTTAAGGATCTGGAATTGATTGGAAGGGAAGATAGTCTGCAAAAGGTTGCCTTAATGAGTGAAAAGGACCGGCTCAGTATCATTAACAAGCAGATTACCAAAATCGATGAGGAGGAGCGTAAAAGTCAGGCCGACCTGCAAAAGGAACAGAACAGTGTAAATTATTTCAGGGGTCAGCAATACCGTTCTAATTTTGATAACCAGTCGAACAACAGCGCGTGGTATTTCTACAACCCGGTTACTGCAGGACTTGGAAAAACAGATTTCCAGCAAATCTGGGGCAAAAGGAGGCTGGAGGATAACTGGAGAAGAAAGAATAAGATTTCTTTAAACCCCGGGGAAAATGATTTGGCTGATGCTGCTGAAATGCAGCTAAAGGAGCCTCAGAGACCAAAAGGATCCAATCCCAAATCGGTCGAATATTACCTGCAGGACCTGCCATTAACAGACTCCTTAATGCGTGCATCGCACGATCGGATCAAATCAGCATATTTTGCGGCCGGGAGAATTTATGAGAGTGTGCTGAAAGACAATGCGCATGCCATAGCAATGTATGAAGAGTTGAATATCAGGTACCCTGCAAGTATTTATGAGTTGCCTGTGTGGATCGAATTTCATAAAATGAAGTACAAGGAGGCGCTTTACAGGAACAATATCACCCTGAAATATCCTGATTCAAATTATGCTAAATTTCTGTTGAATCCTGATTTTTTGCAGGTGATGGAGGTAAGGAGGCAGCAAAGAGAGCGTAAATATGGCGAAGCTTTGACCTTGTACAAGAGTGGGGATTACGGCGGCGCCGGACAATTGGCTACCGAGGTGATGGCGCTTCAGCCTGACAGCCTTTTGCTGCCCAAAGTCAAATTTATTGACATGATTGCCAGGGGAAAAAATGCATCTTCGGATGAATTTTCGAAAATGTTGGATCAATATCTTACCAATTATCCGGCCTCACCCGCAAATCCGGTAGTTGTAAAGATCCGTGATTTGGTCCGTCAAAATAGCCTTGCAGAATTGGAGAAGATAATCTCAAGGATGGATTCATCCTCCCTAAGCAAACTGCCGGAAAAAACCGCTATCAGAAAGGATGATGCTTTCGGCGGAAAATACTCCTATGATGAAGAGCTGTTCCACTATTTTCTGCTATCCTTCCCTAAGGGCGCCAAAGTTGATGTCAACCGACTGATTTTTGACCTGGCCAATTTTAACATTGACTATTATACCTCGATCGATTTTGATGTTGAAGAGATTAAGTTAAATGATGAGCTCCAGCATATCGTGGTCAGAAGCCTGCCAAATAAAGAGGAAGCCATGGGCTATTTCGGAACGATCATTAAACACAAGGAAGTTTTCAAAACACTGGAAGGGGTTGACTTCCATTATTGTCTTGCATCCTCCCCAAACTACCGGAAAATCATTGAAGATCAGGATCTTCTGCAATACTTGAAGTTCTTCGTGCAGAACTACAGCAAGATATCCTCCCCGGATAAATAATTTACACCCTTACGGATTTTAAAACCTTGAGGGTGTAAAAAATAGCCCATTGGGGCTATTACATCATCAATTATTATTTGGTTATTTTATTAGTGGAAAGATTGGAATTTATTTTAATCAGCCTGGTTATTAGCTCTAAACCAGCTTTTGTGCAGCAAAAGTCAATTGAAAATGTAATGATTGGTTGGCTTTATTAGAATATTTGAGTTTGACGTGGATTCAATACGCATAAAATCAGATAATTAACCAAATTCGTTGCCTCATGAAAAATCTATTTATGTTCGTGGCCATTCTATTGTTGTCGGTCGGTGTGGTTTGCAAATCAAACGCTCAACAGACTGCAAAACCGGTGAAGGAAAAAGTTGCTGAAACTTACTCCCGGATCTCCCTGACTTTTTTTATGGGTTTAGCAGCCGGAGTAAATTCAGCGCCTGCTGATGCAGCCGTGAATATTAAGTTCTCGGATAAATATTTTAACCACAACCTGGCCAGTCTGGTACTACCCCTCGGGCAGGATTTTAAAATGCTGACCTTCGATAAAAAACGCGCATACCTTAGAGAGATGCTCACCAAAGAAGGAGTTGGCAGGAAAATGGTCGCAAAATGGTTCAACAGACAGGGAAATGGAATGATGAACCTTGATTATGTACATCAATGCGGACTCTACAATGCTTCCGATCAGGATGTAAAGATGGCAGTGGCTGCAAAACGCGGGGATGCTTTTTTGAAAGACGCAGGCCAGAACCTTGTCAATAAAACGTATGTTCTGATTTTAGTCCCAAACGATGTAAAATCCAAGGATGATGGAAAAATAAGAGGATGGGATTGTCAGTACGATTTCTTTTTCTACCAGTTGATTTTTACCCCTGATGTAGTATCCAATTTCTACAATGTCTGGCCATACGAGGATGATGATGCGGCAGCCAAACAGATGAAAGTAGCTGCGTTTGATACGCTTACCTTCAAATTTGCCGATGCATACAACAAATCATTCCAATCAGCTTCTGTCAGTGAGACTTTGACCAACAACAAAAAACCAAAATCACTGGATCAGTTGAAGAATGATCTGGCAAACCGCATGTATGAAGGTGCAACTTTCCAGTTGGATAAAGATTTGGAAGATTTCAGGGTAAAGGTCAAAGTAGAGAAACTTCATCCAACACGGGCAAAAATTGGCAAAAAAGAGGCATTGAAGTGTGATCAGCAATTCTTTGTTTATCAATACAAATTTGATGAATCCAAAGGTACGGTTTCCCCGGTCCGACAGGCTGTTGTCAGGTCGACAAGCAAAATTGCCAACAACAAGATGGTAGCCACTGGTGCGAGTCCGATGAGCAGTTTCTATCAGACCTATGGCGGAACGATTCAGGAAGGGATGATCCTGCAACAAAAACTGGATTTCGGCCTCTCGCTGGCTGCAGGTTTTGAGAGCGGAGGTATCGGCGGATTGAGCGGTAGTTTAATGTTGAGGACCGGTCAGTTTACCAATGTAACAGGCTTGTACCTGATGATCGATGGAGGATATGATTCAGGAAAAAAATCGACCTCTTCAACTTTCACGGAGAGCAAATATAACTTTTTGAGATACTCCATCGGTTTGGGGAAAGGATTAAGGTTAGCCCGGATTGTTGAACTTACACCCTACATCCAATACGGGATTGAGCAAACAAAAGACAAAACCTACAAAGACATAAGCACCAATATCATTAAAGCCGGCGGAGTGCTTGGTATTAATCTGACTCACAATATTTATCTGGTCGGGAGCGCCAATTATTATATGCCATTTGGGGATATTTCAGTGAAAAATCAGAGCGATGCAAAAAGTACGCTTTCCGGTAAAACCTGGGACACTGATTTCAATGGACGTTCCGGTCTCTCCATCATGGGTGGCCTTCGCATAGAATTTTAATTTTTCAATCTTCAAAATATGAAAAAGAGCACTTTAGCTGTAATTGCGCTATTCCTGGCCCTTACCATAGTTGTTGGCCAGACCCGCAAAGAGCGGAAAGCCATGTACGACAGTCAATTCAATTATGAACTGGCTTGCCTGGGTGTCGGGCAGGATGGGACCAAACTTTTGAAGGTATGGGGCTATGGGAAAAAGGTCGATAACGCCATCTATGATGCCAAGCGTACTTCGGTAGCGGCAGTCATTTTCAGGGGAGTTCCTGCCGGAAATGGAGCAGCGCCCACGCCATCGCTCTTGCCTGTTGACGGGTACGAAAAGAATATGGATTTCTTTGATGAATTCTTCAAAGATGGAGGAATGTACCTCAGCTTTGTCAACCTCACTACGGATGGAACCCCCGGAGGATCCGACAACATCAAAATGAGCCATGGTTACAAAGTCGCTGTAAGCGCGTCGATCAACTTCAATGAATTGCGCAAATACCTGCAGGACAAAGGAATTATTAAGAGACTTGATGCGGGTTTCTGATTTGGGTCTTTAAGTGAACGATTGGTTGATACATATAAATGAAAAACAGATGAAAAAAATCCTTCTAACGCTCTTTTTGGGAGTCATCTCTCTCCTCCTTTTTGCCCAGGCCAAAAAACCGGTTATCATGGTCGTTCCCAGCGACGTATTTTGCGTGTCGCACGGATATACCATGACTGTCAATGCCAACGGCAAAGACCAGGTTTTGCCGGATTATAAAAAGTGCATGCAGGGCAGCGATGAAATTCGAATGGTCATTACCAAGATGGGAGCCATCATGGCCGACAGGGGATTCCCCCTGAAAGACCTTGAACAAACCCTCAAAAGCATCGATACCCAAAGTGCCGAGCTGGCCATGCTCACATCAAAAGGTGGCGCAGCCGTTGTTGAAACGCCCATCGATGTACTGAAACGAACCGCGAAAGCGGATATTATCATGGATATCGACTTCAATGTAAAGCGCCAGGGACCTAGTAATTACATTACGTTTAACCTGAGGGGGCTGGATGCATATACCAACAAACAGGTAGCAGCCGCTGCAGGTACAGGGAAACCCTCCTCTGCTGCCAATGTGGACCTGCTGCTCGAAGAGGCCGTCCTTAGCCACATGGATGCCTTCAATGGTCAGCTGCAGAACTTCTTCAACGACATGTTTACCAATGGACGCGAGGTCGCCCTGGTCCTTCGTGTATGGGACAATGCAGGAGTGGACCTGGAACAGGAGTTTGATGTGAACGGCACCAACGATCAACTCGATTTTCACATCGAGAACTGGTTGACAGCCAATACGGTAAACGGGAGGTTCTCTACCATTGACGCTACAGCGACGATGCTGCGTTTCGAACAGGTCCGTATCCCAATGATGTTTAACCTAAATGGCAGGGAAGTTGCCATGGATACCAGGAGATACATCTCAACCCTTCAAAAATATCTGGCAGGAGCACCCTTTAACCTACAGTGTAAAATCTATCAGCGGGGTTTGGGTGAGGCATGGTTAATTATTGGTGAAAAATAGAACTAAATCGGATACTCATGAGAAAAAATAGTTTAATTCTCGTTCTGTTTGCGGCAATTTGCCTGATGGGAACAGTACGGTTGGTTGCCCAGAACAGCTCCGGCGCAAGCGATGATTTCGCAAGGATTGCCATTGCGCCAACCATCCCTGATGATTTAAAGAAACTCCCGATGGGAACGCAGGAGATGTTGTTGGGTAAAATGAGACAAATCATTGCTTTAAATGGAATGAGTGCGCTCGACAACGGTCCGCTTTTTATCATCTTCCCGCAGTTGCTGGTACTCAGCAGTGATGTAGCCCCAACTGCCCCCCCAACTTTTACTTACAACATGGAACTGGTGCTTAACATTGCCGACCGCTATACAGGCAACGTTTATGCAAGCGCTTCCCAAACGCTGAAAGGCGCCGGAAAGACGGAACAGGCAGCTTACAACAACGCTTTTCAGCAGGTCAATATCCGCAACGGAAAATACAAGGCCATGGTCGAAAAGGCCAAAGAAGGGATCGTTGAATATTTCAATGCCCATTGCGATCTGGCCATCTCAAGGGCCAAAAGCCTGGCCGATCAATACAACTGGAGAGGCTCTCTGGGAATACTCAATTCAGTACCGCCGGTTTGCAAGGAGTGCTTCGATAAATGCAACGAAGCCGCCAGCGAAATTGGCAGGAAAATGCCGATTGTAATTACCGTTGAGGAAAAAGCGATTATTGAGAAGGAGCCTGAATATACAGAAGGACAAACCATCGATCTCGGGAACAAGATCTTCTTGCGGTTCAAAATAGCCAAAAGGATTGGGGACAAAATTTTCGTCTATTTCGAATTGATCAACAAAAATGCAGAAGATTATATCCAGAAGATGTACCGTTTGTACGAGACCATGCTGATCGACAACAACGGGGATGAAAAACGGATCAACACCATGAAGATTGGCTCCCGGGAAAGTAACAATTACCTCGATGTGACCATTCTGCCGGAAGTAAATACAGAGGTGATCTGCGAATTTCCGAAGATCAATGAAATCAAATACCTCCGTTTTTACATCAACGACAACTTCTTTAAATTCAGAAATCTGCCGATTACCAAATAACTTTTCCCTATGAGAAAGCAAATACTGTTCTCGTTGATCGCCATCCTCTTTCCGATGGCTTTGAGTGCCCAATATTCGGTTCAGGAAAAGAGTGGCAAGAAGCCCGACTGGACCATGAGCATGGAGAAAAATTTCATCGTTGGAATAGGTAACGGAACGGCCATTGAAGATGCCAAGGAGAATGCCATGGTGAATGTGAAGGCACAGATCACCACGGCTGTGGCAGATTTCATCTCCTCTACCTCTGTTTCCAAAACGACTGAGATTACTGCGGACAAACTGAATTCACTCTACCAGAGCTTTTCGAATGTCATTAGCACCCAATCAGGTAAACGCGACTACCTGCAAGGAGTATCGGCCTCCAACGTTGTGGCTTTTTACTGGGAACGATTGGTCGACAAGAGTACAAAAGCCCAGAAATACCAATATTTTGTGAAATACCCTTTCAGCCAGTTCGATCTGGATGATCTGGTTCAGGATTTCAGGATGAAAGACCAACAGTTGACAGATGAGATGAACAAAGTTCTGGTACTGCTCGATACCTACACCACCATCGAAGAGTTGATACAATGCCAGAACCAGCTCACCAAACTGGAACAGATCTTCATCGACGAACGCAAAAGCAAATGTCAGGTCGGCATCGAAAAATGCAAAGCATTGCTGGCTTCGACCTATCTGGCCGATGCAGGAAGCGAACTGGGGAAGGTAAGGTTTAGCCTGAAGATCGGAGACAAAATCGTCAGGTGCGCCAAGGTGCCGGTAATCAATTCCCAATGTGCCAAAATCGAAGACCGCCGTCTCGGAATTGATGTATGCGAAATTGCTTATCGGTTCGACGAATGCTACGATGAACCCGGAAACAATGTCAAGGTTACTTACTCAATTGGTAACAACAGGCCTGAAAAGATGTTCTTTTTTGACATTGCGGAGACCAAAGCCGAACTGATGATCAGCGGAAATATTCGGATCCAGGGCGGCGATGTAGTTGGGGACAAAGTAACCAATGCTGTTATTGTTATCCCGATCAAATCGAAATTCGACAGTCCGTGCGCGGTAACCAGCCTTAAACTGGAGTGGAAAGAGGGAGGCATCATTCTCGACCTTCCTGTTACGGAGACCTTTAGCGGCAAAGGTCAGCACGACCTGAGGGTAACGATTCCCAACGAGCTGCCAATTTCCAAAATTTCGAATGCGGCAAAACCTTTCAAACAACTCAATGGATCCATCCTCTATAATTCAGTTAAAACCGGCAAGAGCTCCGCTATCAGAATTTATCGGCTAGACTATACCACCGGGTGGTGAGGGCAGAGGGCATGGAGCATGGAGGACGGAAAGACGGAGGGACGGAGAGACTGGGGGACTTGGAGACGGAGGGGAGAAGTGCTAGAGTCTAGCAGAACCACCCGGTCCCTGAGCTTGTCGAAGGGGAGAACGGTAATTGGAGAAAGGATAGGGGCAGCTGCCAACGGCTAACAGCCAATAGCTGAACTCAATATAACAGAATATTAACCGATGTATAAAAATGATTACAAACACTTTAAGCTTAAGAAAAATGAAAACTAGAAGAATTTTTACAATGGTAATTGGAATCTCCTGCCTTGCGTTAATGGTAGGAATGTCCGGATGCAAATCCAAACAGGTTGTTCCCAAAGGTGAGGAGATCGTAGATCTTCCATGCAGCGGTCCCGAATTTTTTAGCAAAAAGGGGATAATCAGGGCCACAGCTTCGGGTGAAAGCCAGGATCAGATGCTGGCCAAGAAAAAAGCCCAGGCCAACTCCAGGGAGCAGTTGGCTGCAACTTTGAATGTGACTATCAAGAGTGTAGTCGACAACTACTACAGTTCAAAAGCAATCGACAATGTTGAACAAGCCAAAACCCGTTTCGAAGGTTTGACCCGTCAGGTAGTAGACCAACAACTTTCCGGCGTTGCAACCATCTGCGAAAAATTGACAAAAACCAAGCAAAACACATTTAAATGCTACATCGCCCAGGAGTTGAACAGTGAAGAGATCCTGCAAAGTATCCAGAAAAGAATCTCCGGTGACGAGAAGTTGAGGCTCGATTTTGAATATGAAAAATTCAAAAATGAGTTCAACAAAGAGATGGACAAAGGCGCAAAATAATTGTAATACGCTTTAATATAGATTGTTGGTTTCTTTCCGACAGGCTGTTTCAAAGCGAGACAGCCTGTCGGGCAGTTTATTTTATTGGCAATTCATTTCGTTTTCAATCCTAAAAATCCCGGTACCATGAAGAATGTAGTTTTAATCCTGGTCCTGATGATGGCCTGCACCTTCCCGGTAGGGGCCCAAACTTTCGAAGAGTACCAAAAACAGCAACAACAGCAGTACAATGCCTATGTAAAGGAGCAGCAGGAAGGCATGCAAAAATTGCAACAGGAGTACAACGATTTTGTCAAAAAACGAAACGAAGAGTTTGCAAAGTACCTCGAAAAGGAGTGGACCAATTACAATGCCTTCAAGGCCATTAAACCCATTGAAGCGCCCAAACCTCCTGATCCTGTCAAATATGAGGCGCCGAAGGCCCCTCCCGTTCCGGTAAAGGTCGTTGTGAAGGAGCTTCCACCCATCGTGCCGCCCAAGGCAGAACAGGAACGTCCGCAATTGGTGCCGATTCCTGATAAAACAGTCAGAAGGATAGAAGTACCTGTCGACTTCTTTGGTCAGAATTTGGTGATCAAGGCCGATCCACGCACCCTGGATTTTTCCCTCGGAAAGCCTGGTCAGAACGAGGTTGCCCGTTTCTGGCGAAAAATGGCTGATACAAATTACGGGGATTTGCTCTTGCAAATCAACGTCCTGAAAGAGCAGCTTAACCTGAACGACTGGGGAGTATATCAATTGATTAACCAGTTTTCGGGAAGAATTGCGGCGAAAAACAACAATACAAAAATTCTCTACAATTGGTTTCTGATGACGGTTTTGGGATACCAAACCAGGTTGGCCTATTCCGAATCGGCCAATAAGCTCTACCTGCTGGTCCCATCCACCAACAATGTTTTTGGGTGCCAGTTTTTGAAATTTAACAACCAGGAGTACTATTTCATCTCCAACTTCGGGGAGGATGTCGGTTCAGTCCTGACTTACGATGAGGAGTACGGGGATACGAAAAAGAGGATCAGCCTTGCCGTAACCAAACCGCTCAACTTCATCGAGAAATATGTCACAAAAAGGTTAAAATTCTCAGAAGAATATCCCGAAATGGAGGTAAATGTGCCCCAAAATGAAATGGCATTCTTTGGCACCTATCCGCAGACAGATTTTTCAGTTTACATGGGAGCCCCTATGAATCCAGGGATCAGTGAGGCGTTATACACCTATTTTGGCAACCATTTCAAAGGGAAGAATCAGGTTGAGATAACATCAGGATTGCTCGAATTCACCCAAAAAGCATTTGCCTATAAGACGGATCAGGGTCAGTTTGGCTATGAAAAATGGTTCTTTCCGGATGAACTTTTCTATTATCCCTACTGCGACTGCGAAGATCGTGCAGCGCTTTTCTCCTGGCTGGTGTACAACATCGGAAAGCTTGATGTCGTTGGCGTTCTTTTCCCTGGTCACATGAGTACGGCTGTGCTTTTCCCTGGTGAAGTCCCGGGAGATTGTGTCTTCTCCCGTCAAAAGCGTTACACCATTTGTGACGGTACTTTCATCGGCGCCCCTATCGGAAGATGTATGCCCCAATTTGTGGGAAAATCGGGCGAAATTATTCCAATGCCCGGTATCAGCGCCGCAGATTTGCTTGCCGACAAAATATGGGAAAATGTGAACCAGAACGGCGGCTATCCCGGGGATGGTTCTTCAAGTGTGGCAGATGGCCAGGGTAACCTGATCGTTACCGGATGGTTCGACAAAGCTTTCACGCTGGGGAAGGCACCGGTTAATCCCACCGGAGGCCGCGATCTCTTTGTGGCATCCTTTAACCAGGAGTCCAAAGTCAATTGGGTAAAGATACTGGAGGGGAGTGGCGCCGAATACGTAACCGGCATTGTGAAGGATCCTGCAGGGAATTTTGTTATATCAGGAAATTTCTCCGGTAAATTCCAGGCCGATACCAAATCCATCCAGACCGAAAAGCCGGATCAATCCCTGTTTTTACTCTCCATGAAACCGGGCGGGACCATCAACTGGCTTACCCCGGTATTTTTCGAAGCGACCAAAACCCGCGAAAATATCTATTACCAGGTGCATCTCGACACCAATGGCAAACTCCTGGGTACGGAATACCTACCCCAGCAAAATATGTACTGGAAGAACCTGCTGTTGCTGGACGAGAAAAATAATTTGCTTGCAACGGGTGGCTTCAGTACCTTGCCGGGGATGATCAAACGTTCGGCAGCCGTGAACGATGCGGCTGCATACGATATTTCTGCCCTGCTCAAGGAGAAGAATGACAGGATGATCCAGAGCGGATGTGACAAAGGGGCCGCCGGACTTTTTGCCGCATTTTTGATGCTTTCCGACTTCGAATCAAAGCTATCCGGCAAGTATGTGCAGGAGGCGTTAGACAAATACAACCCCACTTTTAAGGGCAAGAGTCCCAATCTATACAAGAGTTTCGGTATTGTTGAATTTATCAAAAATGCCAACGGGATCATTACCCTGCGCACAGTCGATAACCAGTTTATGTCACTGGACAAGATGAAAGTAAGCAGCGATGCAAACATGAAGATGGTCATGACTCCGGAGGGTGATGCCCGCATCGATTTTATTTCGGGGGCAAAAGTGGGCAAGGCTTTCATTTGGTTTCCGCTCAACAGCATTACCGTCGTGAAGAAAAGCGGCGATCTCATATTCGACTATTCCAAAGACCATTCAAAAAGCTGTTTAAACATTAACAAAGACATTCTGTATTGATAAAATGAGGGTGTTACTTCTCATCAAGCGGTTTCAATACGGCGGGGCGGAGAATTATGTCAGCGAACTGGCCAATGCCCTTGCTGACGCAGGCCATTCAGTCTGGGTTATGTCGATGGCCGGCAATCAACAGCTAAGGCTTCGTCCCGCTGTGCAACACATCGCTGTTGACTTTTCGGACCTTAAAATTCCATTTCACCTTTACCGGCTGATTAAATTAATCAAAGCCGAGAAAATTGAGGTGATTCATGCACACCAAAGATTGCCCATTTTGCTGGGTACGATTGCCGCAAAATGGATGAAGATTCTGGTTGTGGCCACCATTCACGGCTCTGTTCTGACCGATCTTAGGTCGGATTATGCCAGACGAAACATAGATAAGGCAATTGCCATCAGGGAGAGTTGTATCTCCTGTATTACCAATTGTTTAGGGTCGCCTGGGAAAGTCGTACTGATCCCAAACGGGGTTCACATGCCTGCGGTTTGTGTCGACCGGTTTGTCGATCCGGGGAGCTTCTCAATCTATTATATCAGCCGTATGGATCGCCACCACACAAGGCTTCTTGCCATGATTTTAACTGAAGTGTGGCCCCGGCTGTTGGAAAAATATCCGCGTTCACACCTGCACGTGGTTGGCGATGGATTCTGTTTGCCTTCCATTACCAGGGTACTCAAACAAGCTAATTTTTCTTCATTATGCAAAACGGTACATTTTGAAGGGTATGCCCGGGAGGTGGGAGATCATTATCCCGGTGCCGATTTGGTGATGGGTGTTGGGAGGGTAGCCATTGAAAGCCTGATCCATGGTGTACCGCTATTGTCGGTCAAACACAACCACCTCGGTCCTATCGTGACAGTTAGAAACCTGAAACGGATGCAGTATGCTAATTTTGTGGACCTCGAAGCATCAGCTCCGGATGCCCATCATTTGCTTGAGAAACTAATTTCGTTTTTGGAACATCGGATTTTTTACGAAAATGAGGCCAAGATATTGCAGCAGAGGGTCAGTCAGGAGTATAATCTGAACAATGTGGCCGAGAGAATTGTCGCGGTTTACCGGGAGGTAACAGACTCTCAAGGTTTTCAAAACCTTGAGGGTCTGAAAATTGCTACAACAGGAAGTTCAGCTTCTCTTTCTCCCCCAACTCTACCGGTACCATCCCATTTTTAAAGATCCGGACCGGCCTTTTGCCGATGAGGCGAAGCTCTCCGGATTCCAGTCTCAGCATCGTTCCCTCCCGCAAGCCAACCACATAAGTTCCCGGATTGATCTCCAGGAACTCCTCAATTCTTTGTTCCCGGGTTTCGCCACCGTGTCCTTCAGGGTTTTTGTCGAGGTAGTGGGGGTTGATTTGGAACAGGACCAGGTTGAGGCACCCGAAACCTTTCGGGTCGATGATGGGCATATCGTTGGTGGTACGCAAGGTTGGGCAGGCAACGTTCGATCCCGCACTCCAGCCAATAAAGGGTACTCCGGCCATCACCCGGTCCCTGATCAGTGGAAACAGACCACTGTCGTTCATCATTCGGACAAGCTGCCAGGTATTACCGCCGCCAATGACAATGGCTTCCGCTTCATTGACAGCCTTGGCATAATCTTTCGCATGGTGGATACTGGTAAGTGGATGGTTCAATGCTTCGAAACGCTCCTTCACCTTGGCTTCGTAAGCGTCGAACGAAAAAGTAACCGCTGCGAAGGGAATAAACAATGTATTAAGCGGTTGATTTCCAAGAAATTTAGCGATCTCCGGCATCGGATAAGCCAGGTAGGGTTCTCCCGGCATGGTGGAGTTGCTGATCAACAATAATCTCATAAACAGTAGGATTTATTTCTACGAATTTACATCAGTTTTTCGAGTTTGAAAAGCAATTGTTCCATGCATGTTGCCTATTTGAAACAATGAAACAGTGAAACGGAGAAACGGAGAGCCGGTCACCGTTTCTCCGTTTCACCGTTTCCCTCTTCCTGTTTCTTCCCCCGGTTTTTCACCGAATTTTTAATCATCTTAGTCCAAAAAGTGTATAAAATGTGCCAAAAAGTTCATTTTTCTGCACAAAGAGGTCGAAATTGGAGTTTTGAAATAATGCATCTCTTCATACATCTGGATAAATAGATACTTTTACCACCGCTAAAAATTTTCAAGATAAAAGATGGGTAAAACAAAAAATCAGATCAAAATAAAAAAGATATTGATTGCCAATCGGGGCGAAATTGCGGTACGGATTATGCGTTCCTGCCGCGAAATGGGCATCGAAACGGTGGCAGTTTACAGTGATGCCGACCGTTCTTCCTTACATGTCCGCTATGCGACAGAGGCTTATCACATTGGTCCGAGCGCCTCGTCAGAAAGTTACCTCCGAATGGATAAAATCCTGGATGTTGCCCTGAAATCGGGCGCTGACGCGATTCATCCAGGCTACGGGTTCCTTTCCGAAAATTCTGATTTTGCCCGTAAATGCAAGGAAGCCGGCATAAAATTTATAGGTCCTTCGGCCGAGTCGATCGAAGCAATGGGCGATAAGATAAGCGCCAGAAAAAGGATGATTGCTGCAGGTGTACCGGTTGTTCCGGGCACAACAGAAAAGATAGTCGATGAAGAGGAGGCCATCCGCATTATTCGCGGTATCGGCCTTCCCGTGATGATCAAAGCCTCTGCCGGTGGCGGTGGCAAAGGAATGCGCCTGGTCAGAAAAGAGGAGGATATCAAACCTTCGATCCGGAGTGCCAAATCAGAGGCAAACACCGCTTTTGGGGACGATGCCTTATATATTGAGAAATACATTGAATCGCCTCACCACATCGAATTCCAGGTATTGGCCGATCAACATGGCGATGCGGTACACCTTTTTGAGCGGGAGTGTTCGGTTCAGCGACGTCACCAAAAAGTGATCGAAGAGACCCCATCCCCCATCATGACTCCCGAAGTGAGGGAGCGTATGGGCGCCTGTGCCGTGGCAGCTGCCAAAGCCGCTAATTACGAAGGCGCCGGCACCATTGAGTTCATCGTGGATGATCAGCTCAATTTTTATTTTCTGGAGATGAATACCCGTTTGCAGGTAGAGCATCCGATCACCGAAAGGGTGGTTGGGGTCGACCTGGTGAGGGAGCAAATACGTGTTGCGGAAGGCAATCCGCTTCCATTCAGACAGAAAGAGCTTAAAATGAACGGTCATGCAATGGAGTGCCGGATCTATGCAGAGGATACAGACAACAATTTTATGCCCAATCCGGGTAAGATCACCCATATTACGGAACCCATGGGACTGGGAGTCCGTACCGATGGCTATATCCACGAAGGTTATACCATCCCGATCTATTACGATCCGATGATCAGCAAACTGATCATTTGGGGACGGACGCGCGGGGAGGTGATCGAGCGGATGAGACGGGCCTTGTTCGAATACAAAATTTCGGGTGTAAAAACCTCCATCAAGTATCTGCTCAAGATCATGGAGACACCTGATTTCAGGAACGGAACCTACAACACCCATTTCATCGAAAAAAATGAGGAGTTCCTGAACAGCAAAGTCAAATGCGACAATCATTGTGAAGATATTGCCCTGATTGCAGCCTTCATCGAGCATTCATCCAGACTACAAAAAGTCAAACAGACCACTCCGCACGAGAGGGTCCTTGGCGTCAAAGGATGGAAACACAGGGGCAGGAGAGCGAGTATGCAGCGACTGTGAGAAGAGGTATGAGTTATAAGTTATGAGTTATGACCGGACTCCGAAGGTTTTCTTCAATTAAAGCATGAATGATGAATTTTAGAACTAATTCATAACTCATCACTTATAACTCATAACTTAAAGATAGCGCTCAATTGTATAAAAGTACTCTACTATCGAAAAAACATTAAATATTCTTATACGGAATTATGCAGCTTGAATTAAAAGTTAATGGCCGCAACGCCATCGTCAAAGAGATTAGCCGAAATGGTTCGCTTGTGACGATTTCGGTTGACGGTAAAATCTATGAAGTTGATATTGATAAGGTGAGCGGGGAGGAATATTCCATTCTATCCGAAGGAAAATCCTATAATGTTGAGGTGATTCCTACGGATGATCCTAAGGTTTACCGCGTCAACACGATCTATTTTGGATTCGATGTGAGTGTAAACGATGCGGAAGCGCGTTACATGCAAAAAAGAAAGAAAAACGAGGGTGATAGCACCACCGACACCATCAAATCACCGATGCCAGGCAAAGTGGTCAAGGTATTGGTGCAAAAAGGCGATCACGTTGAAAAGGGTCAAACCGTTGTGGTGTTGTCTGCCATGAAAATGGAGAGTGAATATAAGGCCGGTTGTGACGGGGTCGTCTCAAAGGTTGCCGTGAAAGAGGGCGATACGGTCGACGGCAATCAGCTGTTGATCGTTATCGGAAAAGACGTAAAGAAGAAATAAATTCAGAATAAAAAAGATGATAGATAAGTACAAAGAGCTGGAAAGAAGAAATCTTGAGGCAGAATTGGGTGGCGGTCAGGATCGCATCAATAAACAGCATGCAGCCGGACGGAAGACTGCGAGGGAAAGGATACTCGACCTTGTAGATCACGATTCTTTTGTTGAATTCGACAAGTTTGTGGTGCACCGTACCCACGACTTCGACATGGACAAAACAATCATCTCCGGCGACGGCGTGGTAACAGGATATGGCAAAATTGATGGTCGGTTGGTCTATATCTTCGCCCAGGATTTTACGGTTTTTGGGGGTACCATGAGCCGCACCAACGCGGATAAGATCGTCAAGATCATGGATCTGGCGATGAACATGGGGGCGCCGGTCATCGGGTTGAACGACTCGGGCGGTGCGCGGATCCAGGAGGGGGTTCAAAGCCTGGCCGGCTATGCCGATATTTTCTACCGCAACGTGGCGGGTTCGGGCGTCATCCCGCAGATTTCAGCTATTTTGGGTCCCTGCGCCGGGGGTGCAGTCTATTCTCCGGCCATCACCGATTTCATCGTCATGGTGAAAGAGTCCAGCTATATGTTCGTAACCGGACCCGATGTGGTCAAAGAGGTGACGCACGAGGAGGTGACCAAGGAAGAGCTAGGCGGCTCGGTCACCCATGGAAGCAAAAGCGGGGTTACCCACCTCACCGCCGATGACGATGAGCACGCGATGCTGATGATTCGCGAGCTTTTCGGCTACCTTCCTTCCAACAACATGGAAGATCCGCCGTTTGTACCCACCCTCGACGAGAGCAGCCGCGAGGAGCCGGAACTGGATCAACTGATTCCCGCCGATCCGAACAAACCCTACGACATGCACGAGTTGATCACCCTGGTGGTCGACAACAAGAACTTTTTTGAGATCCAGCCCGGTTACGCGCCAAACATTCTGGTTGGTTTTGCCCGCATGGGCGGACGCAGCGTGGGAATCGTGGCCAACCAGCCCGCCTACCTGGCCGGCGTTTTGGATATCAACTCTTCTGTTAAAGCAGCACGCTTCGTCCGCTTCTGCGATGCTTTCAATATTCCATTGATCACTTTCGTGGATGTGCCCGGATTTTTGCCCGGTACGGTTCAGGAGTTCGGCGGTATCATCCGTCACGGGGCCAAACTGCTTTACGCATTTGCTGAAGCCACCGTCCCGAAAATTACCATGATCACACGAAAAGCCTATGGTGGCGCCTACGACGTGATGAGCAGCAAGCACATCGGGGCTGATATCAACTATGCCTACCCATCCGCCGAGATTGCCGTGATGGGCGCCGATGGCGCTGTGCGGATCATCAACAAGGACAAACTGGATGCCGAGCAACGCGCCGCGGCGGTCGAGAACTACCGCGATACCTTCTCCAATCCATACAAAGCAGCTGAGCTGGGCTACATCGACGATGTGATCTTGCCCCGCCAGACCCGTGCCAAACTGATCCAGGCGCTTGAGATGACCCAAAACAAACACAAAACCAATCCGTTGAAGAAGCACGGGAATATACCTTTATAAAAAACGGGCCAATCCCCCTCGTTTGCAACGAGGGGTTTATTGCTATGAGTTTATAACTCGTTATCACACAGCTAATATCTTATTAATTGATCTTTCAGTATAATCGTTACAAACGACAAACCATTAACCCCTCGTTGCAAACGAGGGGGAGCCGTGGTTATTACACAATAGATTCGATGTCAACCAGCCCTTTTGTCCCTGCATAATCGCAAGCAGAACTGAATATATAATCTTCAGGTTCGTGAACAATTGATGATCTTACTGGATTTTGATGGATATAGCTTATTTTTTGATCTATAAGTTGATTGTTGTCCAGTAGAATCGGATGACTTGTTTCTTGCCAGAACTTGTAATTTTTGATTCGGTGATCAAATTTTCCGGCATACATGAAACGGTAAAGCATCCATTCCCTGCGGCTTTCAGGTTCCTCGCTAATTAGCTCAGTGATCTTTTTGGCTGTGAATTTTTTAAAGTCCCGAATTATATCGCTCATGTTGAAATTCTCTTCTGCACGGGCTACCAAATGGAGATGATTGGACATCAGACACCAGGCAAATATTGTTAACCCTTTATTATGAATGCAGTAATTTAGCGAATCAACAATGGTGTTTTTATATTGACTCCGTGTAAAAACATCTACCCAATCGACAACTGTAAAGGTCAGAAAATAAGGGGCATTCTGATCCTTGATAAAATAATTCTCTGATGACATAATTGATTTAGCAGTTAAATCGTTAGAGAGCACGAATCCCCCTCGTTTGCAACGAGGGGTAAATTGTCATGAGTTTATAACTTGTTATTAAACAGTGAATTCAGCATCAATCAGCCCTATAGATACAGCACAAACGTTACAAACGACTATCCATCAACCCCTCGTTGCAAACGAGGGGGAGCCGTAGAAAATGACTCACAGCAACTTATATATCAATGTTTTTGACACTTTGTTGTTTGTGTGCGCCTTTTCTGGATTTCTTTTTTATCTCAAGTTTCCTTGCGGCAATGTAATCACTCAATTCTTTCTCTTGTTTCTTGGTTAGGGGTTTGCTTTGAATTACAAAGTCAACTCCTTCCGGTTCTTTAATAGATCCCATGATATCAAGATATTTGTTTCAGGACAATGCGAGATCTGATTCGTCTTCGAATTCAATATGCATTTTTACCTTTGCTTTTAAGGCGCTGAAAACTTTGTTTATTGTTGAAATTGTCGCACTACTGGCTCCTTTTTCTAATTTTGAGATTTGTGCTTTTTGTACACCAACTAATTTTCCCAATTCCTCCTGAGTCAGATTATTCTCTTTTCGGATTTTCTTGATTTTCTCTCCAAGTATCTCCATGCTTAATGAAAATTCATATTCTTCTCTTTCAGGAGTACCTCGTTTCCCAATGTATTTATCCTCAAATTCTTCTAATGTCACGTATTTCTTTTTTCCCATTTCTATTTATTTTTACTTGTCCTGTTTTTTTCTTCAAAATACTCTCTTTTAATTCGTTCAGCCTTTTTTATTTCATCCTTTGGAGTCTGATTTGTCTTTTTAGCAATTCCATGTGTCCCGATTACCATAGTTTCGCTTTCTCCTTCAGTATCCCAAAATGCGAATAGTCTGTAAAATTTATCACACTCGTCAAAGCGAAATTCATAAATTCCTTCACTACTTTTCAGTTTGGTAAACCATTGTCCTATAATTCTTTCTTTGGTCTTTCTAATGGCAAAGAAAAGCTTCCTCCTGGCTTTAATTTCCAATGCCTCAACAAAGTCTTCAGCCTGCGGAAGAAAGATAACAGTTATTGGTTTACCCATTTATATAGAAATGATTAAACAAAGTCTCCAAAAATAGAAACTATTTCTCAGTCGTCAAAATAGAATTGATTTTTTTCTTTCAGCAACCAGCCCATAACTCATGACTACTGGTTGTTAATTGTTTCAGCCGAGCAAACGCTCCGCCAAATCCTGAGGATTTGCATGTTTGTAGAAAATCATGCTATGAAAGGAATGTACGACCCCGAGGGGTCGAATTCCTCGTTATGCAACATTCTTTCTATAAACATTTGACCTCTCCGAGGTCTGGAAAGGCAATATAGGGTAATCTCATCCCGCTTGTTGCGCTAACACACGAATCCCCCTCGTTTGCAACGAGGGGAAAATTGCTATGAGTTTATAACTCGCTATCAAACAATGTGTTTGACATAAAATACCCCTATAATTACATCAAAATCGTTAAAAACGACAACCCATAAACCCCTCGTTGCAAACGAGGGGTAGCTGTGCTTAAAATCAATAATTTGTGATCAAAGATTCGTAGGGGATTTTTAGTTTTTCATGAAGATTTCTAATCATTTTTAACGACAGTTTCCTTTTTCGGTTAAAAATCTCTGATACCCTGCTTTTATAACCAATTACTTTTGCCAAATCGTTGTTATCCATATTCATTTGCTCCATTCGAAACTTAATCGCCTCTATCGGGTCCGGCGCATCAATTGGATAGCGCTCCTCTTCATATCTTTCAATTAACATTCCCAACAAATCCGCTTCATCCCCTTCATTCGAGTCTGCCGGAGCATCAAATATAATTTCAAGTCTGTTTAGAGCTTGATTATATTCTTCTTCTGTTTTTAAAACCTTTATGTCCATTGTCTTTTTGTAAAGCGCCATTGTGTTTTTGCAAACAAGTATACCAACGGAAAACGGATGATGTTTCGATCGCGTGCGAGTTCCGTTATATCCCGAAGACCTTCAAGGTTTCCAAAACCTTGAAGGTCTGAAATAATTCCAACCGCCCGATAGCTCCTCCAAATCCGGAGGATTTGCATGTTTGTAGAAAATCAAGCTACGAAGGGGATGTGCGACCCCTGGCCGGGGTCGAATTCCTGGTTGTGCCGCATTCTTTCTACAAACATACGACCTCTCCGAGGTCTGGAAAAATTTAGTCCGGGCTATTCCCGATTGTCGCCCGAAGACCCCCACAAATTCGGATCTCAAGTTGGCGATGGATTTAAAACAGTGCAATAAAAACCCCGGACTGAAAATCAACCCGGGGATTTTAACCTCTCGACACGAATGATGGAGGGAGCTTACCAGTTCAGCATCCCAATCCCAATAGTAAACGGATCCATCGATGGGCCGCGTCCATCCCTGAAGAAGGGGGTCCAATAGTAGGTTCCGTAAATATTGAATCCCTTGTAGCCCAGCCTTACGGTAGAACCGCCCCTGAAAGGGTTGATGTTAAAGTCGTTGTGGTCCTTGTTCTTGGTGCCGTTGATCTCCACTTTGGTGTGCGATCCCATTTTTAATCCACCGATGACTCCCATCGAAATCCAAAGACCGGATCCGTTTGGCACATGAAATTCCAATAGGAGCGGAACTGTCAGGTATCCTGTCGATAATTTTGATTTCTGAAGATTTGGTTCACTGATGGGAATAGGCACGATATAACCATCCTGATTTCTGATCGTGAAACCATTGCTGAATCGGTAGTCGTTAAAATTGAGCCCCAATCCGGTTACCACACCGATATCCCTGTGATTTTTCTGAAGTCCGAAGCTGTATTTCAATAGATTGATGTTTACCTCCAGCGATTTGTTGTGGTTGATGTCCAGGTAGTTGGAGCCGCGGTAAGAGGAAGTGCCGGGGATGGTATATCCGGCATAATCAACATTCGCAAAGGTATTGACCCCCATCTCAAGATAAGACCAGTGTCCTTTGAATTTTGGTAGATGGCCTGTCCACTTTTTAAAACCATGATCGTCCAGTTGATCAAATTCGACTTTGGCGCCATGTTTGCCTTCGGTGACCACCATCGTCTTGCGTCCCACACGAATCTTGACTGAGTCATTCGCCCCTTCGGTAATTTTGACAGTGCTGTCGCCAATTTTTACATCGGTTTTGGATCCGTCTTCAATAACCGTCACCATATTTTTGCCAAGTACATTGACCCGGACCGTATCCTGCGCCCCACGGGAATTCAATCCGACTGCCAGGGCTAGAATGAGTAATAGAGAAATTGTTTTCATAAATTCTAATGTTTGAAATGTTTATGATGTTTAAAATGTTTTTAAGGTTCCCAGTCCCTGAACCTGCGGTCCCTGAGCCTGTCGAAGGGTCGAAGGGAAATGTTTGAAATTACACTGTATCAATATTATTTCATTCCGTCCGAAAATATCAATAGGTTTTTCCCAATATGCTTCCGCGGACGGTTATTGTCGGACTTTCATTTACCCGGGGTTCCGCTCCTTCGTCGCTTTACCCCGGGCTACAAATATGCCGTCCCGCACCTGCGGGACTGGATTTGCGTTGACTCAACATGGTGGTCAGGAAATTTAGGATTGTACGACTGCCAATTTTCACATTTTCCAATTTCCACATTGGTTCCGTCCCTCTGTTTCTCCGTTTCTCTGTTTCTCTGTTTCTCTGTTTCTCCGTCTCTCTGTCTCTCCGTTTCTCCGTCCTTTTCCCCTAAGACGTCGACCCCCCTTAAAAAGTTACACTACCGATTGACAGGGATCGAAAAAGCCAGCAACTGGGTACTGAACGAGATAGTCTTCAGGCGGCCGTCGCTCCCTTTTCTTCCTGTCAGGCGTTTCCCGGGTAACCTGGAGAAGAGGTGCAGTCCGGCGATGGTAAACTCCTCACGGGTAATAAACTCTGAGGGATCGTTGGTTTTCAACTCCTGATATTTGTCTTTAAGATATTCTGATAGAGGCATTTCCATAGATGATGCGTATAACGCTTTTTGTTCCAGAATGGTCAATAAGTCAACAAATAGCGGTGGGGGTGGTTCAAGTTTGCCGGATCTCGGTTCCAGTTTTTGAATGTTTTCAGCATACCTGGGTTCCAGTGTGCCCAAATGTTCGACCTTCACATCTTGTTTTTTCAATACCCGTTTTGGGGCCGCCTCCACTTTTCTCTGTTTTTTTTCCGGCTGAGCAGGGAGGGATTTGTTTCCGGCTGCTTCTGCCTCCGGTGCTTTGTCTCGCCTCTTTGGGAGCGATGTTTCCACAATTTGAGTTGAAGTTGATTGGGTTTTTCTTGATTCAGGGATGAAGGTGAGAAGCGTCAGCAATGCAATAGCCGCGACAGCCGCCGCCTGCGTCCACCCCGACATCCATATCGATTTTTTCTTCAATCGGTTCTTTCCTGGAAAGATTATTTTCTTGTCGGGTACAAGCCTGCACTGTTCAAATTCTTTCACAAATTTCTGTCTGTCAGGATTTTTGTTAATCCAGATTTGAAATTGATTCAGCTCTTCTTCACGCATGTCGCCTTCCATGGCGGCGATGGCAGATTGCTCAAAATGTACGGGATCGTCGAACTCCTCTTTTTTGAGGAGATTTTTACCGGGATAAACAAGATCTGCATCTGCCTTTAAAAATGGTGAAAGTTCATCCGTTTCAACGGCCAGATCCGGGTGCTCAATTCTAAAAAGACGCACCATCTCCATTTGCCCCGGATCGAGATTTCCCTCGAGATAGTCGAGGAACCAGCTTTCGTAGTTGTCCAGGTTAATCATCATAGGATGGCGTTGATGGTACCGATGTAATCTTTCAGGAATATCCTGGCACGGTAGATGTAAACCTTTACCTGGGCTTCGGAGAGCCCGGTAATTTCACCGATCTCCCGGTAGGAGTACCCTTCGTAATCGCGCAACAGGAGAACAGATTTCTGAACCTCCGGGAGTTTGTCCACTGCCTGGTGCATCAACTCCTGGAGGTCGCTGTAGCCTTGCTCTTCCGCCCTGTCCGGTAACTTTTTTGATTCGACCAGCGTCTCCTTCTTCCGTTTCCGGATATTGTCGACCATGGTGTGGTGCGCAGTCGTAAAAAGCCACGACTTCACCTTGAGCGGATCGACCTGCTCCCTGTGGACCCAAAGCTTTTCATAACAATCCTGTACAATGTCCTGTGCAGACATGGCATGGCCCAGGTTCTTCAGGGAATAGCGGTACAAAGCATCCGCCCAGTCGTCAACAGCCCGGTTGTAATCGGCAACAGTCATTGTCAGGATATCCGTTTTTGGAATAAGACGATTAAGTTAGCCAAAAGTTACAGCGGCACGAAATTTGTAGTAAAAAGAGTTAAATATCCTGAAATTGCCCTAACGGGGATTAAAATTTTCACCAACAGCAGCGGCTGTTTCTTTAATATCGTATTTTTGTCGTACAAGTTAAAAACGGAGAATAATGAAGATAGTTAAAATAAGTGGCTTAATGCTTTGGTCTTTAGTGGTATTGGCTACCTTGACCCAATGCAGGAAAGAAGCAGTTTTGCCTACCCAGGTCGATCCGGTAGTTCCTCCGGTAGTTACGCCTATAGTAATACCCAATGCATCGGAGGTCAATACCTTCGTTTGGTCCAACATGCACGATTACTATTTGTGGAACGACAAGGTCCCAAACCTGACCAATACCTATTACCAGATGCTCACTTCCACAAGTTCCAATTACCAGCGGAACAAGGACAGTCTGAATGTCTACCTGAATAAATTTTCGGACCCGTCCAAACTTTTCAACGATTTGTTATACAAGTACAAGGTCGTAGACAAGTGGTCTTTTATTGTCAGTGATTACTCCATTATTGACAACTGGATTGCCGGCATTTCAAAAACCATGGGTTACGATTACCAGCTCTATTACCTCAACAGTACATCTGCGGATATTATTGGTGTAGTGCGCTATGTATTGAAGGGATCCCCGGCCGATCTTGCCGGTGTGCAGCGCGGGGACATTTTTGCAAAGGTTGACGGTGTCCAGTTAACAGATGCCAACTATACGGCCAATCTGGTTAACAAGGAGTCTTTTACGCTCACCTTTGCCAAGATTGTCAATGGCGTTATCACACCGACCGGTAAAACAGCATCCATGACCGCTGTACAACTGCAGGAAGATCCGGTATACCTGAACAAGGTGATAGATGTCAATGGGGCCAAGGTGGGTTATCTGGTTTACAATGGCTTTACCTCCGATTTTGACCTTGAATTAAATACTGTTTTTCAACAATTTAAAACTGCAGGTGTTTCCAAAATCATTCTTGATCTGCGTTACAACGGGGGAGGTTCGGTTCAGTCGGCCATCTACATGGCCAGCATGATTTATACCACCAATACCTCGACCCTGTTTACCAAGAGCGTCTACAACGGGATCCTGACGCCATATATCACCACCACCTATGGGGCAAGCTTTTTTAACAGCAATTTTGCCGATAAAATCAACACAACGGCCATCAATACATTGAACCTGAAAGATATCTACTTTATTGTTTCGGGCGAGACCGCTTCTGCCAGCGAATTGTTGATCAATGGATTAAAACCATATATGAACGTCAAATTATTTGGCCTCAACACATACGGGAAATATGTTGCCTCATTAACACTAAAGGATTATGATGCCAACAACAACCTGGTTACCACCCACAAATATGCCATGCAGCCAATTGTGGCCAAATATGCCAATTCATTGGGCGTATCCGATTTCGTAACCGGACTTGTCCCTGATGTTAATGTGGATGAAAAGAAGTCTGCGATGCTTCAGCTCGGGGATGAAAATGAGTATCTCCTGAAAACGGTACTGGATTATATCAAGGGACTGAAATCACAAAGATTGACAACGCTTGGTAGTCTGGCCAATTCAAGGTCGCTCGTTGCGAGAAAGGATTTGATGCAGTTCTCCAGGGACATGTATGTTGATCCTCAGAAATTGGCAAAACGGAGCAGATAAGAACTATGCTTAGTTATATGTTATTAGATATGAGCGACTGTAAGTGTACACTTCAATATTGATGCAAACAATGCATGATTATTTGTATTTTTGATAAAAAAATTGAATTATGAACACGCAACCCATTACCATAGATCTTCCTTCTGATATTCTTCTCGCATTGAACGAAACAGAAGCCGAGCTTAAACAAGGAATAAAGACTTCGTTGGCTATGAGATTATATAGATTGCAAAAACTTACTATTGGAAAAGCAGCTCAATTATCAGGACTTTCAAGATTTGAATTTGAAACATTGCTCTCTGAGAATGAGATACCAATTTCAAATCTTACAATAGACGAGGTAATGGATGATAGTAAAAAGCTTAAATAGAATGGGAAATGGACTTGTAATAGCAGATTCAGGATCCATATTTTCATTGGCGCTTATTGATAAACTTGAAATTTTATATGGATTATTTGATAATATAAGGATTCCTCAAGCTGTTTGGAATGAAATAACATACGATAAAACAAAACAGGATTACCAGAAGCTTTATAATTTTTTCAAGGACAAGACTTGTCAAATATCAGGATTAAACGAATTGACCTTTGTGATGGATTACGGGGAATCTGAATCGCTAATTCTGTATATAGAATTGCATGCTGATTTTCTACTGATTGACGATAAAAAGGCAAGAAGAATAGCTGAGAATCTAGATATTAAGTGTATTGGGTTAATTGGTCTGCTTTCAATTGCAAAAGATAAAGGATTGATTGGAAAGTTAAAACCAATTTTTGAAACATTCTTGCAAAACAAGCGTTTTTATTCAGTCGACCTGCTAAATGCTATATTGATGGCTAAAGGAGAAGAAATAATAAGCTACAATGCATAACAAACTGGCAGATTCCTTGTTCATTTAATTCCCAAAGATGATGTTTGGATTTCAAGTGTTTCATTTACAGAAAGCAACAGTATATATGCAGTTCATCACTCATCACTTATAACTCATAACTGGTCACAACTGCTTAATAAAAGAATAAATGATCTTGGAATGAATGATAAACAATTGAAGCTCGATGAGCGTTACCTTCGGATGGCAGCTGTCTGGGCCGAGAATTCCTATTGTATACGCCGGCAGGTAGGCGCCCTGCTGATAAAAAACAAAATGATCATCTCCGATGGGTACAACGGTACTCCCTCCGGATTTGAGAATATCTGTGAAGACGAAAACAACAAGACTAAGCCTTATGTGCTTCATGCAGAGGCCAATGCCATTACGAAAGTCGCCAAATCGCACAACAGCAGTGATGGTGCAACACTGTACGTTACCTCTTCACCCTGCATCGAGTGTGCCAAATTGATTATCCAGGCCGGAATTGTCAGGGTCGTCTTTTCAGAGAATTACCACATGAACGATGGGATTGAGCTACTGGAAAGGGCGAAGATTGAGGTGGTGCAGATTGCAATGCCTCAAGAGTAGTTTAAAAAGTTTGAAGGGTTTAAAAATTGTTTGAAGGGTTAACATTTCAAACGTTTCAAACATTTCAAACGTTTCAAACCAGTTCCTAGAGCTTAAATTACTATAGTGAACATTATAAGATCAAAGTAGAAATAGCATACAATTCGTTAAATGGAAAACAACAACAAATTATCAACATGGATGCCCGTTTTTTTGGCGGTAACGCTCATATTCGGTGTCTGGTTAGGGATAAAATTGCAGAACAGAAAAATTGGCGCCCTTGTACCGGCACAGCTCCGCGCTAACAGCAAGCTGGACATGGTTGTGAAATTGATTGAAGGAAATTATGTAGACACGGTAGATTCAAAGAAGATCGTTGAGGATGCGATTCCTGAGATGCTCAAACAGTTGGATCCGCATACCACCTATATTCCTGCCAAAGATATGCAGGGGGTTACCGAAGAGATGACCGGTAATTTTGGGGGCATTGGCGTTCAGTTCTCCATTCAGAACGACACAGTAATGGTTATTGATGTGATATCGGGAGGACCCTCTCAAAAGTTGGGCATCCGGGCCGGTGACAGAATTGTGAGGGTAGGGGATTCTACCATGGTGGGCAAGAACGTCAAAAACGAACTTGTTTTCAAGAAATTGCGCGGGCCAAAGGGTACCAAGGTTAATGTGAGCATCTGGCGCAAGGGATTGCCCGATTTGCTGAGTTTCAATATTACCAGGGGTGATATTCCAATAAATAGTGTTGATGTCTCATACCTGATCGACAACAAGACCGGATATGTGAAAATTGGCCGTTTTGCTGAACATACCTACGATGAGTTTATGGGCGCCATGGCCAAATTGGAAAGTGGAGGCGCCGACCGGGTCATCATTGACCTACGGGGCAATCCGGGAGGCTATTTAAGCGCTGTTATCCGCATGGTGAGCGAATTGCTAGACAAAGGCGAACACATCGTTTATACCACCGGAAGAACGCAGCCCAAAAGGGAATTTGATGCGGAAAACCGTGGAAAGTTCTTCGGAAAGAGAGTGGTGATACTTGTAGATGAATATTCTGCGTCGGCCAGTGAGATCTTTGCCGGAGCGGTTCAGGACAACGACCGGGGAACCATCATCGGCAGACGTACTTTCGGCAAAGGACTGGTCCAGGAGCAGATCCCGTTTTACGATGGTTCTGCCATTCGTCTGACAGTTGCCAGGTACTATACCCCTTCTGGAAGGTGCATTCAAAAATCCTACCGGAAGGGAACGGATGATTATTATGCCGACCTGACCCGACGTTTTGTCCATGGGGAGATGGAGCAAAAGGACAGCATTCACATGGCTGATACGGCTAAATATTTTACCCGTCTGAAACGGGTTGTCTATGGCGGAGGGGGAATCATGCCCGACATCTTTGTTCCGGCCGACACTTCCGGAAACTCTGCCTACCTCTTCAAAATCATGCAAAAGGGGCTGGTTTACCAATATGCGTTCGACTATGCAGACAAGCACCGTGCAGAGTTGTCTAAACTTAAAACAGGCGCTGAATTTTCGGATCTTTTACGAAAACGGGCAATATTTGGTGCGTTTTTACAGTACGCTGTTAAAAACGGAGTAGCCAACAATGAAACTGGCATCAAGACTTCGGGCAAGATTATTGAAACCCAATTGATGGCATACATTGCCAGAAACATCATTGGGGAAGAGGGTTTTTACAGCATTATCAGCACCATTGACAATACGTTGCAGGATGCGGTAAAGACCATCAACAGCAAGGACAAGATGGTTAGTGTACAGTAAAAAAGAGGGATGGGCCGGCGCTCATCCTTCTTTTTTATTTCACCAAACCTTCCAGTTTTTTGTAGGCATCATTGACGCCTTTGACATAATCTTGTTTTAGTTTCAGATAAAACCCTTTGACCAGTTTGGGGTTATCTTTTCCGTCCGGATTGTTGATTTTGTCAATTGTGGTATTATGCAGGAGAACGATTTCGTCAATCACTGCCATTGCTTCCATCTCTTTGCCATTGAAGGTCTGTACAAAATCGATGCAGTCACCGATCATCTGTGAAGATAAGAACCCTATCTCCTTCTTTAACTGTCTGATACTTGCCATAACTTATGATTGGATTGGTTTAAAAAAGTTTTGTTTTTTGAGGGGCAATGTTGCCCTTCTTCTTCCTGAGTGATTTCTCCGCTTCCATTTCTTCATCGATAATCTTTTTTCTAAATCCTTCAGGATCAGGAAGTGTCCAGATATCCTTGTTGTCCCAGTTGGAGCGTACTTTGATGACGCTAAGGTTATAACAGACCTCTTCTGGTTCAATTTTCTCCTTGAGGTTACCCGAATCCCAAACGCCATTTTTGTTCCTGTCGAAGATGGCCTTCATCAAGTATTTTTTTGGTTCAAGGAATGGGATGGTGACCTCTTGATCCTTATCTATATTTACACTCTTCACCACCTTCTCGTCGGCAGCATTCTCCAAAATCTGGATAATAGTTGGCCCCTTTACGTTCTTGATGGTGAAAATTATTTTGCCATAGTGTTCCTCCTCCTGGGTCCTGAACTCGGTTTTGAGCGCCTTGCCATACATCCCATAGATCGTATGAAGCGCCGTCGAATCAATTGTAAGCTTGTAAGAGGTGCCAAATTCCCATGGATAGGAGAGGAGGAACCTTCGGTGATTCGAAGGATCAGACTTTATTTTGGGGGAAATATTAAAAAATGAGGTATCTTTTTTTACAAACAGCCCAATCTTTGAGGTATCGAAGGATAAAATTGGCTCAGGAGATTCTATTTGGACATCCCGGTAGGTATCCAAAATCGCGCCTAAACTCGTTGTCAATGTCACACTTTTTTGTTCCGTGACTATTTTTCTACGCTCTTTCCTTTTACTTTTGTCTGATTTATCTATTATATTTTCGGATAGATATAACTTAACTGTGTCCTTCTTGGTAAAAAAATGGCCCAGGCTGTCCTGCTGAAGAAAAGAGAGCTTAAGGGCAAGTGTATCCCTTTTGTAAACCAGGGAATCTGTAATCCATATTTTCAGGGTATCGGACTTTCTGCTCTTTTCAATCAGGTTCCAGGGGCCCAATGGATGAACATTAAGTACTTCTACATTGAAGGTATCTGCCGTCGAGCCGGTAAAAGTAAGATCGATGGTTTTGCGGTTGGGGCGTTCATATTTGTCGAGGTTCAGATCAAAGCCCTTCTCGAAGAACAGCGAAAAATTGACCGGATCAGGATAAAACCTTGTTTTCCCAAGGACTACCAGCGTGTCTGCGCCTGTTACTACGGTGTCCCGTTCGGGTTGAAATTGGGCAGTCGGCTCAATCCTTGAACCGAGAAAGGCTATGGAATCCACGCCGGAGGTGTATTTAAGATTGTTATCGATATCGCTCAAGGCATATATCTGATAACTGGCTGTCGGGAGATTGGTAACTGCAAAGAACCCCTGAGCATTGGTTTTTCCGATGAAATCAGGAGGTGATTTGCGCACAAGCGTATCAGAGGCGCCTTTGTAAAGAAGGATAAAACAGTTCTTGGATGGTTCCAGGTTGAAGGCATCCCTAACGAAACCAACGATGCGGAGCGAGTCTAGAGTTGGCCCGGTAGAGAAGGCTAACCGAAGGTTTTTGTATCTGTTCTTTTCGTTGTTATCGACGATTCCGTCTTTGAAATCGAGCGAATAGGTGGTGTTGGGACGAAGTTTCTCGTTCAGGTCGACAATAAAAGTTTTGCCTTTAGTTTTGAAGATGGGCTTCTTGGTGGTTGGTGGTGAAACGATAAATTTTTCATTCATTTCCTCCGGAACAACAAATTCATCGAAGGTAATTCTAACCTTGTTATCTTTAAAATTCAGCTGGTTAGCTTCCGGAATGCTCTTTACGATAACGGGAGATGTCTTGTCTTTGGGCCCCCCTTTTGGCATTCCCATGTTGGCACACGAGTAAACCAGCAGCAATGGGACAAAAACTGAAGCAACAATATGTACAACTCTTTTTACCACAGTTTGTCTTTAATTTACATGATCTTGGTTACAAGGCGAGCGGAACTCTATTCCCGTTTATCTCAACAATGAGGATGGGTTGGACAATTATTGGTATCTGGTGTATTTTATGTTCAGCTGAATAGGACGCGAACTATTACCCCCCTTCAGCACTACCCTGTAAGGGGAGCCGTTCCGGTCGACATTGACCAGATAGAAACTGGTATTAGCTATCTCACCTTTTAGGATCTGCTCAAGGTGCCTGGTGATATTGAAGGAATAACTCGCCGTTGTTACATCGTAACTACCTCCGTAATAACTGCTTGACAACTGGCTGTCTTTTGGGAACGTTTCAGCGCCTGTGTTGTCTATGTATTTCAGAAAAACCGAAGATGGCATCATGTACCGCCTTGGATCAGAAACCAGTGTGTCAACAAAAAAGGTAAGAGAGGCCTTGCTGACTACATACATGGTCGAATCCTTCCATTTGTTTAAGGATGGAATATTGATCTTTATTTTGGTACCTCCGGTGGGCTGAAGATAGACCAAAGTATCCTGAGTGATTTCCTGATTCAGATGTGCCGAGAAAGCGCTTTTTTGGTAATCATGCGAAAAGGCTGAAACGTTGGCAGAGTTGGAGGTGACATTGTAGGAATAGAAAAGCGAATCTTTCTTGGCAGTATGGTAGTAGAGTCCAATTCCGGAGCCTGCGGCAGTTAGTCCGATCAGGGTACCCTTTCTACCTGTTGGGGCTGCTTCCACATACAATCCTTTAAAATTTTGAAGGAAAACTTCATTGGAAATCATGTGGAGCGAGTCCAGTTTAAGCAACCGGTTGCCGAGGGCAGGATCCAGTTTGAAGCGGACATACTGGGTTGTGGTATCCGTTTTAGCTGAATCGGTCTTAAATTTTGGGACAAAACTGACCGAACCCAGTGGTGTTGCCGCAGCCAGTGACCTTAGGTTGAAGGAAGACATGTACTTGGCATCATACTCCAGGTCTCTTGTTAACTCATATACTTTTAAGCTTTGCACCGTAGCTGTATCTCCGTAAATCCGCTTGTAAGTCAACCGCAGGATCAGTGAATCCAGTGTGGCAGTGGCGTCATAATTTGGATTTGAAGCGAGTCGGTATTGCGCTGCAAAAGCCCCGTCCGTCCTACCGAACAGCGGATCATTGAAACTCCCGATGTAGTTAAAAACAGGACGGTCGACCCTGATCTTGTCGTCAGTAAAGGTAAAAGACTTGATGGTGCCGGATTCCGAATAGCTCCTTGAGTAGACAGCAGAACTTCCGGGGATCAGATTTTTCCCAAGGCTTTCGTCCCCTTTCTTGCAACCGGCGACCAGGAGAGACATTATTATGAAAGCCCAAACAAGGGCAAAAGCTTCAAAATATCGATTTTTCAATGGAATCAACTTTTTAGTAAACCGGCGCAAATTATAAAATTTTATTGTAAAAATCGAAATAGGAATCGATGTAACTATCTTTTGGTTGATAGTCGAGATACTGGATTCCTGAAGCCTTTATATGTTGTTCGATGACGGGATTAATCACTTCACTTCCTTTGATGGCTGCATCAGAATAGGCAAGCGCTAGCTTGGAATAATTTTCAAAAGTAGGTTCGCTGAGAACTGAAATGTCGTTCAGGTTGATGCCGTCTTCAGCGATCTTCCTTGCCATCTCCGGGTTTAGGGGATTCTCGAAATGATCGTCATAGACGGAATAGACAATGCGTGTATTTGCAAACAGCGGATTGTCCTTGTAAGTCTTCTTGACAAAAAGTGGAACCATCCCGGTAAACCATCCGTGACAATGGATGATATCAGGTGACCAGCGAAGTTTGATCACAGTCTCCAAAACGCCTCTGGCGAAGAAAATGGCACGCTCGTCGTTGTCTTCGAACTCAACTTCATTTTCGTCTTTCAATGAATATTTTCTTTGGAAGTAATCTTCATTGTCAATAAAGTAAACTTGCATTCTGGCTGCCTGGATCGATGCTACCTTGATAATCAGCGGATGATCGTTGTCGTTGATGATCAGATTCATTCCCGATAAACGGATCACTTCATGTAACTGGTTTCTTCTTTCATTGACATTCCCAAAACGCGGCATGAAGGTACGGATCTCTTTCCCCCGTTCCTGTATTCCCTGAGGCAGATATCTTCCAATCTCTGCAATCTCTGATTCAGGCAGATAAGGGGTGATTTCCTGTGAGATAAATAGAACCTTCTT